>Ga0116151_10000672_pt1 | contig 31470 bp, 24 predicted proteins | sample AD_UKC117_MetaG_FD_89893 | JGI IMG/M metagenome (GOLD analysis project Ga0116151, IMG submission 89893) | Active sludge microbial communities of municipal wastewater-treating anaerobic digesters from Hong Kong - AD_UKC117_MetaG | ecosystem: Engineered > Bioreactor > Anaerobic > Digestate... | reverse complement strand
GGTCGAACTGCCGCACCCACATCTGCCACTGCTCGTCGTCGAAGACGATGGGCAGCGGTTCCTGCGCTTCCCACATCGGCGGGGTGCAGCGCAGCAGGGCGTTGAACAAAATGTCTACCGCCCAGCCGATTTGCAGATGTTGATTCAGGCGCACCACGGCCGGCTGCGTGGGGGCAATGGCGGTGACGAACTGCCGGGTTTGTTTGGCGTGAGGATGCACGGCGTGGGTTTCTTGGGCCTGTTCTTGCTCCGGCCAGCGGCTGGCGGCCAGCAACGCCATGCCCAACCGGGCGCGGTCGTCGATCACCACCTGGACGTTGCTTTCAGACACGATAATCAGTCTCCTGTTTGGGCCACAGCCGCCAGATGAAGAGGATGTAGGCTACGGCCGTGATGAGATACACCGTTTGCAGGGCTTGCTCCGACGGCGGCGTGCTGGCCGGTACCATCACCACCCAGGCGGTGAAGCTTTGAATGGCCTGGATGAAGACGACGCCGATCAGGCTGCCGGTGCGCAGGCGGATGATGCCGTAAAAAACGCCCCACAGCAGGAAGTACGCCAGGGTGCTGCTGTTGTTGTAAAAGGATTCCTGGAAGAAAAGCAAGCCGATCATGCCGAACAGGATGCCGCTGCCGATGGCGGCGGTCAGCGGGCCGCGCCAATCGGCCAGGGCGCGGAAAAAGAGGCCGAAGGTCCAGATTTGCACGGCGAACGCCTCGAAGAGCAGCAGATAAATGAAGGCGCGGGTGGCCCCGGCCGGGCCATAGCCCACGTTGAGTACCAGGAAGAAGCGGGCGACCAGGAAAACCACCCAGCCCATGGAGGCGAAGGCAATGCCGGCGTACAACGGCCGTTTCCCTCGCAGCCCCATCCCGTCCAGCCCATACCAGGCTGTGCCCAGCAGCAGGCTGATGAGGCCGGCGCAGCCCAGCAGCAGGGCGCTGGCGGCGCGGGTGTCTTGCGGGTCGAAGGGGCGAATAAGACCGGACAGGCTGCTAACCAGCACTGCCCCGATGAGCGGAACCAGCAGGGCTACGGCCACGCGCAGCGGTGCGGGCAGCCCGGCGGCGGCGTTTGTGTTTGAATTGGTGGGTGACTTGGACATAACGGCCGTGATTGTAGCATTATTGCCGCCGCCGGGCGATGGCCCTGGCAACCTGAGGCAATAAAAAACGGCCGTATCGCGCTGGATACGGCCGTTGACAAACCAACAAAATCGTTTGGGCTACCGGCCAAAGTGCATGGGCATGATGATGTGCACAAAATCGTTGTCGCCCACCGGCTTGAGAACGCCCGGTTCCATCGGACCGGTCGTTTCCAGGGCTACCTGCGGCGTATCGATGACGTTCAGGACGTCGGCCATGTATTTGACGTTAAAGGCGATTTCCACGGCCGTGCCATCGACGCTGGCGTCGATTTGGGCGACGTTATCGCCGGTCTCGTTGCTGGTGGCGGCAATCACCGCGTGGCCGGGCGTGATTTCGTCGCCGGGTTCAATGCGCACCCGCGCTGTGTGGCTCGATTCGCGGGCGAAGATTTCGGCCGTTTTGCACGCCTTGCGAAAATCGGCCGTGCCCAGCACCGTGCGCGTGTTGTGCCGCTTGGGGATGATGGGGGTGTAATCGGGGAAGTTGCCGTCAATCAGTTGGGAGACAATCACCACGTTTTCCAGGTCGAAGATGATCTGGTTGCGGCCTTCGGGCAGAGAAATGTAGATGGCTTCGGCCTCTTCCGGGGTGACGCGGGCCACTTCCATCAGGGCGCGGGAGGGGATGATGACGTTGGTGGGGCGTTCGACGTGACCGGGGATGTGGGCGGAGCGCACCGAGAGGCGGAAGCCATCGGTGGCCGCCATGGTCACCTGGCTGGCGTCGAATCGGGTGGAAACGCCGGTCAGGGTGGGGCGGGTGTCATCGACGGCCGCGGCAAAAGCGACCTGGCTGATCATTTGCTTGAAGACGTCGGCTTCTACGCGGATGCGGTGATTGCGGTCCGGTTCCGGCACCAGCGGGAATTCCTGGGCGTCGATGCCTTTGATATTGGCTTCGGTGCGGGCGCAAGAGACGTGCAGGGTCTGGGTTTTTTCGTTGAGGGCCAGGTGGACCTGTTCCTGGGGCAGCGTGCTGACCAGATCATTCAGGGTGCGCGCCGGCACGGTGATCGCGCCTTCTTCTTCCACTTTGGCCCCAATCCAGCAGGTGATGACTACTTCCAGATTGGTGGCCGACAGTTTGAGACGGCCGTTATCCGTTGAAAGCAGCACATTGGCCAATACCGGCAGCGTCGACCGGGTGCTGACGGCCCGCCCGACCACGCTCAAACCCTTGGCTAAATTTTCTTGCAAACAGGAAATCTTCATGGCGCTTCTCCCGAAAAAGTTTTGTTGTAATGCCCCGCATGTGAAGGTGAAAATAGTATAACAGATTCAACTGGAACAATCAACACCGATCGGCAGGGGGAACGGCCGTTACGCGGCGGCGTTTGGCAGGTGGTGGCGGATGTGGTAGAGAACGACGCTGAGCGCGACGTGGACGTTGAGCGACTGGCCTTTGCCGTACATGGGCAGGAACACCGCGCCATCGCAGGCGGCCAGAGTGGCTTTGGTGACGCCGTGGTCTTCGTGGCCGACCACCAGGCAGGTTTTTTCGGGGTAATCGTAGGCGAAATAGGGCACGGCCGTATCCGCTAGCTCCACAGCCACGACGTGATAGCCCTCAGCTTTTAGTTCGGCGATGGCCAGAAGCGGGTCTTTTTCATAGCGCCAGGGCACGCGCAGGCTCTTAAAGCGGCCTACTTTGTCGATGGTGGGGTGCGGCGGCGTGGGGGTGATACCGGTCAGAACTAGCTGGGAGACGCCCGCGCCGTCGGCGGCGCGGAAGATGGAGCCGACGTTGGCCGGGTATTCGATGCTTTGCAGCAAGACGGCCAGGTCGTGGTTCAGGGGATGGGCGCGTTTGTAATCGCGCAAAAAACGTTTGAGGTCGGTGCCAATGAGTGGTTTCATGGGCTAATTGTAATGCAAAGCCCAGACGCGATCACCTCGAACGCCGGTTTGTCGGCCCAATCCTGGGTATACTATTCCTATGGCGACAAATTTGCTGCAAATGAAGCTGGTCAGGCCGGTCACACGGCCGTTGCTGGTGTCTCGTCCGCGCCTCAGCCAACGGATGGCCGATGGGATGGCCGGTAAACTGCTGCTCGTGTCTGCCCCGGCTGGATTTGGCAAGACCACGCTGGTGGCCGCCTGGCTGCAGGCGGGCAAGGGCCCGGCGCGTCTGGCCTGGGTGTCGCTGGATGAACACGACGACGACCCGGCGCGTTTTGCCGCCTACCTGACGGCCGTTTTGCGGCCCATTGTGCCGCACCTGGATGAAGAATTCGCCGGCCACACCTTGTCGGAGGTGATGGCCGAATTGGTTAATGAGCTGACGGCCGTGCTGCCGGCGCGCCATGGGGCCGACGTCCTGCTCGTGCTGGACGATTATCACCTGATCACCAACCCGGTCATTCACGACGCGCTGACCTTTTTTGTGGAGTATATGCCGCCGTCCATGCACCTCTGCCTGATCAGCCGGGCGGACCCGCCGCTGCCGCTGGCGCGTTGGCGGGCGCGCGGCCAGTTGACCGAACTGCGCCAACAAGATTTGCGCTTCACCGCGGGCGAAGCGGCCGAATTTCTCAACCAGGTGATGGGCCTGAATTTGGCGACAGCGGACGTGGCGGCCTTGAACAGCCGTGCCGAAGGCTGGGTGGCCGGGTTGCAAATGGCCGCCGTCTCGCTGCAGCACCGGCCAGACGCGTCTCAGTTTATCGATGCGTTTACCGGCAGCAATCGCTATATCCTCGATTATTTGCTGGAAGAAGTGCTGCAGAAGCAGCCGGCGGCAGTGCAAACTTTTTTGCGACAAACGGCCGTGTTGGATCGTTTGTGCGCGCCGTTATACGATTGGCTCATGGCCGGTTCGGACTCGACTCCGGCGGCGCAAGAAATTTTGCAATATCTGGAGCGCGCCAATCTGTTCATCATCCCTTTAGACCAGGACCGGCGCTGGTATCGCTACCACCGCCTTTTTGCCGATTTGCTACGGCAGCGGCTGCGCGAAAGCGCGGCGGCCGACGTGGTCGCCCTGCACCAACGCGCCAGCCGCTGGTACGAGGCAAATGGTTTCCCAGAGGCGGCCATCGACCATGCGCTGCAGGCTGGCGAGATGATGCGGGCCGCCGACCTGATCGAGCAGATGGCCGAAGCCATGATGATGCGCAGCGAGGTGAGCACGTTTAAACAATGGCTGGCGGCGCTGCCGGTGGCGTTGGTGCAGGCACGGCCGTCTTTGTGTCTGTATGCGGCCTGGATTTTGAGCATGGAAGGGCGCTCTCTGGCCGAGATCGAGGTGTTTTTGCGGCCTGCGGCGGCGGCCGATGCTCCCGGCGAACTGGCCGCCGTGCACAGCATGTTGGCGCTGATCGACGGACAGGGCCAACGGGCCGCCGCTCTGGCGGAAGCTGCCTTGCAGCAAATGGCCCCGGAGCGGCATTTTTTGCGCGGATTGGCAGCCTGGATTATGGGCCAGGCTTTGTTTCTCAGCGGCGATAACGAGGCGGGGACGGCGGCTCTGGAAACGGCCGTGCGCCTGAGCCGCCAGGTGGGCAATCTGACCATCCTGACCGTTTCGCTGAACCGGTTGGCCAACCAGGCGTGGCGCAGCGCCGACTTACACCGCGCTTCGCGCATTTACCAGCAGGCGCTGGCTTTTGCCACCGACGACCTGGAACGGCCGTTGCCCATCGCCGGCGAAATATTAGTTTCCCAGGCCCGGCTGCATTACGAATGGGACGATCTGGACGCCGCCTATGCCTGCGCCGTAGATGGCGTGGCCCTCACCGAGCGGTGGCGCGAACTGGCCGCTATGGGCGGCTACCTGATGCAGGCCCGCGTTTGGCAGGTGCGCGGTGAAACGGCCGCAGCCAATGAAGCGATGGCCAGGGCGCAGGCCATCGCTCATCGGTCGGAAGGCACAGACGTTGACGACCTGGTGGTGGCTCTGTGGCACGTTCAGCTGTACCTGCTACAGGGCAACCTGGCTGCGGCCCTGACCTGGATCGCCGAGCGCCAATTGACCGATGCGGTGGATCCGGCGGCATTGCGCCGCCGGGAAGATGTCGTTGCCGGTCACCTGCGCAAATACGAATACCTGACATTGGCGCGCATCCACCTGGCTCAAAACCGGCCCGACCGGGCGCTGGCCGTGCTAACGCCGTTGTTGGCAGACGCTCGCCGTCAGCAGCGGCTTGACCTCGTGCTGGAAATCTTAATTTTGTTGGCGCTGGCCTATCATTGGCAGGGGCAGCCGGCGCAGGCGGATCGTTTTCTTGAAGAAGCGTTGACCCTGGGCGAACAGGGAGGGTTCATTCGGCTGTTTGTGGATGCGGGACCGGCAGTGGCCGACATCTTAAGACGCCAGCAGCCGGCCGACGAGAGACGGCAGGCTTATATCCAGGCGCTCCTGGCCTCTTTTGACCAGACTTCCCCGGTCCGCGTGGGGGGGCCGCTTGCCGGGCGGTCTGTATCTGGTGAACTGGTGGAGCCGTTGAGTGAGCGCGAGCTGGAGGTGCTGGGATTGATTGCCGCCGGGCTGTCTAACCGGGAAATTGCCGCGAAACTGGTGCTTTCTCTGCCGACCATCAAGTGGCATACGAGCAACATTTATGGCAAACTTGGGGTGGGCAACCGCACAACGGCCGTGGCCCGCGCCCGAGAATTGCAAATTTTACAGTGACAATTTGTGAAGGAATCTCTGCCAATGACCTCTTCAGACAAAGACAATCCGTACGATAAGCCACCCAGGTTGTTAGCGCGCCTGATCGGCGGGACGCGCTATGTGATGATTTTGGCCGTATCAGGAGTCTAAAGGGGAAGCACACGGCCGTAACCACCACGAGGAGTAGAAATACCGGCCGCCAACGGCCGTTTATGGCCGGGGGGCCGGGGCAGGTTTGCTGGTGGTAACGAGCAAAACACCCAGGATAACGGCCGTGCCGCCAATTAACCCTTGCCAGGACGGCCGTTCGCCAAACAAAGCCAGCGACCACAAAATCGTAATCACCGGGCTGAGCGTCAACAAAATCGTAAACACGCTCAAATCGTAGCGGCGCAGCGCCACGTAATACAATCCCCGGCTGATCGTCACGTTCACCGTCGCCGCCAACAGCAAAATCAGCCAGACCCGCCAGCCCGCCGGCCACACCATCTCACCCCGAGCCACAGAAAAAATCAGCAAGAAAAAGATAGACGTCATCATCCGGAACAAGAAAAAATTGGTAAGGTCCAGCTTGCCGCCCTGCCGCTTCACCATGGCGGCGTGCAGGGCGTAGGTAAAGCTGGAAAAGAGCACCAGAAGGGCCCCCAACCATAATTTTTCGCCCGCCTCGCCCGGCTGAAAGCTGATGATAAACACGCCAACCACGGCGATAACCGCGCCGATTTTTTCACCGCGCACCAATGTCTCGTGCAGCCACAAAATGCCAAATCCCAGGGCAAAAAGAGTGTTGATCCGGGCGATCATGGACGCTGTGCCCGGATCGATGTAGTTGACGGCAGCGAAGCTTGTGGACGTGGCGGTGGCGATTAAAAAGCCGATGGTCAGGAAGAATTTGGCATTGTCCCGAAAAATTCGCCAATTGATCTGGCGGCGCAGGGCGGCAAACAGGGCGATTTGTCCGGTGGCGATGGCCATGTAGTAAAACGACGAGGTGGTGGCGGGCAGGTAGGCGGCAAGCAAACGGGCGAAGACGTAGTGGAGGCTGTCTACCAGAAGCAAGACGACCATCACGGCCGTTCCATTGTCCAATAGGCTGTTTGGCGCAGCCGGGTGGCTTGTTGATCTGCTCATAGAGTGGGCGAGTTTAGACGCGGAAAGGGTTATCGTCAATTGTTTGGTGAGGGAAACGGCCGTTTCCCCACCGGCCATACTTTCGTATGGTCCCTCGTATCCCCTTGTATGGCATACTGGGGGCATACATCGGTGACCTGTCTGGAAAGGCAGCATCTTAGGCAAACGTACAAAATCCCATGAACAAAAACTTACCCTCAGACCTACCTCATCGTTACCAGATTACCCTGGAAGGCCGGTTGGATGAGCGTTGGGCCGATTGGTTTGGCGGTTTTTCGGTTCACGTTGGCGGCAACGACGCCCTCCACCCGCCCATCACCACGCTGACCGGCTTATTGCCTGACCAGGCGGCGCTGCGCGGCCTGCTGGCCCGTGTCTGGGATTTGAATCTGGTCTTGATTTCTGTTATTCGCCTGGAAGAGGTTGTCTGAGTAGGGCCGCGCGGCCCGGGGAGCAGGTGCTATGTTTGGTTTAGACTGGCCAGAAACCTTGTTTGTGTTGATGGCTTTTGGGTTGCAGCTCGTGCTGATTATGCATTTTGCCTTGCGGCGCTGGCGGTTTGCCACGGCGATTCGTCTGGGTCCGTGGGTGTATGCGCTGAGCTTGCCGGCAACGGCCGTTAGCCTGGTACTGTTGATCGACGGTCAGCCCTGGTGGTTGTGGCTGGGCGGATTCCTCTTTCTCGTCTGGGCGATTTTTGGTTACGTCGTGGAGTATGTGCGGCAAATCGAGTGGCGTACTGCCCGGCGCTGGTCGATTTTTGGGCCGTATGTACTGCTTTATCTGGCGACGGTCATGTTTTACTGGTGGCCGCTGGCGCGGCTGTACCGGCCGTTGTGGTTTGTCTATGCCGGGCTGTTTTTGGTCAGCACCGCCCTCAATGTCGCCTCGCACCGGCCGGGTAAAGAAAACGGCCGTTCCTCACTGGTGAGAAACGGCCGTTAAAAAGCGCCTACACAGTCCGTTATTCCGGCTTAGCCAACCACTTGTACAGTTCGCTAACCCACAACGTCAGCGAGGCCACCGCTCCACAAAACAGCCAGCCGCTAAAATCAAGCGCCACCAGATTCATGCTGCGCTGCAAGAAACCCAGTTCCGTCGCCAGCAGGACTGCCAGGAAGGAGACTAACACTGAGAGGTTGAGTCTTTTGTTGTTGAAAGTTTCGATGCTGAAGAAGCTCTGGCGCGGATTGCGGTAGGAATAGACGGCATACAGGTGCGTCAGGGAAAAGGTGACGAAACCCAGGGTATACACCACCGCTTCGGAAGCGCCGGCGGCTTCAAAATAGCTCATCAGCCCCAACGCCGCCACGGCCATACTCAAGCCGCCCAGCCCCAACCACACCGCCAAATTGGGCGTGATGATCGATTGGCTGGCTGGCCGGGGTGGCCGCTCCATCAGGCCGGGGGTGGCTTTGTCTTGCCCCAGCATAATGCCGGGAGGCGCATCCACCAGGAAGTTGATCCACAAAATCTGGCCGGGGGTAAATGGCACGCCGCTCACGATGTTAAACAGGGCCGAGCCGAGGAAGGTCAGAATAAAGCCCACCAGTTGGGACAACTGGAAGCGGATATATTTGAGCAGGTTGTCGTAGATGGAACGGCCGTATTCAACGGCCGTCACGATCGTGGCAAAATTATCATCCGTCAGGATCATCGCCGCCGCTTCTTTCGTCGCTTCCGTACCTGTGATGCCCATCGCCACGCCGATATTGGCCGTCTTCAGCGCCGGTGCATCGTTCACCCCGTCACCGGTCATCGCCACGATGTTGCCCTTGCGCTGCAAAATCTCCACCAACCGCACCTTGTGTTCCGGCGCTACCCGGGCAATCACGCCAATCTGGTCAATCTCCTGCATCACGGTCTCGTCGCTCATCGCTGAAAATTCCTGACCGGTAATCGCCCGGCCGGGAATGCCCAGCTCCTGGGCAATCGCGGCCGCCGTCACTGCATGATCGCCGGTAATCATGCGAATCTGGATGCCTGCCCCCTGCGCTTCGGCAATGGCCGCCTTGGCTTCCGGCCGTGGCGGGTCCACAATGCCCACCAGGGCAAACAAGGCCAGTTCCTGCAATTCAGCCAACAATTCCGCCCCTGGATCAAATGTCTCCGGGGCAAAATGTTTACCGGCAAATGCCAGCACCCGCATCCCCTGCGCCGCCAGCCGGTCATTTTCGGCCAGCACCGCCTGCCGGATGGTGTCGTCCAGTGGAATCGCTTTGCCCTGCGGCGTAATCACCCGCGCGGATCGCTCCAGCAGCACGTCCGGCGCCCCTTTGACGTAAGCTCGAATCACCGGTTGGTCATCGGGCGTGGTCATCCGGTGGAAAGTCGCCATCAGCTTGTAATCGGAATCGAAGGGCACTTCGGCGATGCGCGGGAACGCCTCGCGGGTCGCTTTGACGTCCACGCCGCCCTTTTCGGCCAAAACGATAAGCGCCCCTTCGGTCGGATCGCCAATCAGTTTTTCGCCGTCTAAAACTGCATCGGTGTCCAGAGCCATGGCAATGTACGCCGCGCGAATATCGACGTTACTCGATTCGCCCACGTACCGGATGGCCCCTTCCGTGCTGTACCCTCGGCCTTCGACAGTAAACCGATGACCTGCCACGCTGATTTCGCGCACGGTCATCTGGTTCAGGGTAAGTGTGCCTGTCTTGTCAGAACAAATGGCTGAGGTGGAGCCAAGCGTCTCCACCGAGGTCAGCCGTTTGACGATGGCGTTTGATTTGGCCAGGGCTGACGTGCCCAGGGATAGCACCGTGGTCACGACGGCGGGCAAACCGGTGGGCACGGCAGCCACGGCCATCGACACGCCGGTGATCACCAGCAAATCCAACGTTAAGCCGCGCAGCAAGCCAATCGCCGTCATGGTTAAAAAGGCGAACCCGGCCAGGGCGGCCATTATGATGGTCAGTCGGTCGAGCTGCTTTTGCAGCGGGGTCTTGTCTTGCTCCACGGCATCCATCATGGCGGCGATGTGGCCGATTTCCGTGTTCATGCCGGTGCCGGTGACCAGCATAACGCCCCGGCCGCGCGTCACGGTGGTGTTCATGTAGGCCGTATTCAAGCGGTCGCCTAGGGGGACGTCGCGTTTATCAATCGCCAAGGTGTTTTTCAGCACCGGCGTGCTTTCGCCGGTCAGCGCGGCTTCTTCGATCTCCAGGGTGGCGGCTTCTAGCAGCCGCCCATCAGCCGGCACCTTATCACCCGCCTCAAACAAGACGACGTCGCCGGGGACCAGGTTGTCGGCGTTTATCTGGCCGATTTGTCCGTCGCGCCGCACGCGCGCCTGAAGCTGCATCATCGAGCGCAGAGAAGCCAGGCTGGCCTCGGCCTTGGCCTCCTGAGACATGCCGAGAACGGCATTTAACACGGTCAGCAGCAGCAGCAAGAAGGCGGTACGGTAATCATTCAGCAGGATGAAGCTGACGAGGCCTGTAACCACCAGAATGATCTGCATGAAATCTTTATACTGGCGAAGAAACGTCTGTAACTTTGATTCTTTTTTCTTCTCCGCCAGCCGGTTAGGTCCAACCTGCTGCAGCCGGCTGGCTGCTTCCTGAGAGGAAAGACCTTCTTTGACCTTCACAGTCAATTGTTGGGCTGCTTCATCCTCCGTCAAACTGTACCACTGAACGTCGGGGGTATTGTTCACGGCCATCTGGAAACCTCCATTTAAATTGGGACTCCCTTTTACACGGACATCTTTGGGAGCGAGATATTCATCGGATGGTTGTACGAAGTTGTCGTCCAAGAAAAACTTCCTGCTTTTTAGATTGGACCAATCTTCAAGATTGGTCCAATCTGCGCAGCGTAATTTTTAGACGATTACTAAAGATGCAAACTGTAATCAACGCAATGGACTATTTATACAACGGGATGGGAATCTGGACACCTAATTAGTGGACCTTACTCTGGCTGTACGAAAGTATGGCTATACTTTTGTATGGTTAAAACCGGCTGCGATTGTGGCATACTAAAAACATCAGACCTGAAATGGGAGGCAGCCATGAAAGAATTGATTCCGTACACGTTGTCGTTAGCCGATCCGTTGGCAGTTGATCTTGCGCTTACCGGCGGCAAGGGCGCGTCGTTGGCCAGGTTGGCCACGGCCGTTTTGCCTATTCCGGGTGGTTTTCACGTGACCACGGCCGCCTACGACCACTTCGTAGCCGTCAACGAATTACAACCGGCTATCCTGGGCGCTCTGGCGGAGGCCGATCCGGCGCAGCTTGCCACGCTAAGCGCGGCGGAAGCGGTTATCCGGCCTCTGTTTGCTGAGGGTGACATGCCGGCCGACCTGTCGGCGGCCATTGCTCAGGCGTATCAGCGGCTGCCGGGTCGCGAGCCGGCGGTGGCGGTGCGTTCGTCGGCCACGGCGGAAGATTTACCGGAGGCTAGTTTTGCCGGCCAGCAAGAGACGCTGCTGAATGTGCGAGGCACCACGGCCGTTTTGGCGGCAGTGAAGCAGTGCTGGGCCAGTTTGTGGACGGCGCGGGCGATTGGCTACCGGGCGCGGCAGGGCATTCCCCCGGGCGACGTGAGCCTGGCGGTGGTGGTGCAGCTGCTGGTGCCGGCGGACGCCGCGGGCATTTTGTTCACCGCCAACCCGGTGAACGGCCGTTTGCACGAAGCCGTGATCAGCGCGGCCTGGGGACTGGGCGAGGCAGTAGTGGGCGGGCTGGTAACGCCGGACGCCATCACCGTGGATAAGACGAAAATGCAGGTGGTGGATCGGAAAACGGCCGTTAAAGAGACCATGACCGTCTGCAACAACGGCGGCACACATCAGCAGCCCGTGCCCGCTGAACTACAAGACGCGCCGGTGCTGGACGACGATACGGCCGTGCAGCTCACCCACCTGGGCCTGGAAATCGAGGCGCTCTACGGCCAGCCCATGGATATCGAATGGACCCTGGCCGACGGCCAACTGGCCATTGTACAGGCGCGGCCCATCACTGCCATGCCCGAACCGGAAGTCGCGCCGCCCGAAAGCTGGCCCATGCCCGACGGCCAGGGGCAATATTTACGCGGCAGCGCCGCCGAATTATTGCCCGATCCCATGTGCCCGCTGTTTGAGACCATGGGCGTGGCTGCCCTCGATCTGGGTACACGTCAACTGTTTGCCGGCATTACCGGCCTGCCGCTGGACGAAGTCGGCAGCGTAATTTACACCATCAACGGTTACGCCTACCTGAGCGCCAAATTTAGCCCAAAAGTGTGGTTTTTCATGACCACGCGCGGCCTCGTGGCCATTTTTCGGCTGATCAAACATGGCGAGACGAACTGGCGCACGCTGCACCAGGAGTACGCCGCCGAGGTGGCCCGCTGGCAGGCGCAGCCGGTCGCAGAGATATCGGCCGCCAGCCTGCTGGATGGGGCGCACGCCCTGACCCGCCTGGGTATGTTGACCTATAACTCGCTGCAATCGGGCATCATCCCGGCTTCAACGACCGCCGAAACAGTATTCACAAAGGTCTACGAAAAATTCATCCGGCGCGCCGGCGATCCCCCGGCGCTGACGTTTATCCTGGGCTTCAATTCCATGCCCATCCGCGCCGAAAAATCGCTTTACGATCTGGGGCAGTGGGTGCAATCAGAGCCTGAACTGGCGGCATACGTCCGCCAGACGCCGGCCGGCGAGTTGGCCGCGGCGCGGCCAGGCGACGCGGCTGTCCCTGAGGCGGACTGGGCCAGCTTTGGCGAACGCTTCGAGGCGCACCTGGCCGCGTTTGGCCACACTATTTACGATCTGGATTTTCTCAAGCCAACCCCCATTGATGATCCGACGCCGCTGCTGGATACCTTGAAGGTGTACGTAAACGGCCAGGGCAGCGACCCGCATGCGCGGCAGGCGGCGCTAGCCGCGCGGCGAGAGGAAGCCACGGCCGTTGTGCGGGCCCGGCATCGGCGGGGTGTGCGGCGCTGGTTGTTCGAGAAGACGTTGGGCTGGGCGCAAAAAGCCGTTCCGCTGCGCGAAGAAGGGCTGGCCGACATTGGCCTGGGCTGGCCGCGGCTGCGCGACATGCTGCTGGAAATCGGGCAGCGCGGGGTGGCGGCCGGCCTGCTGGACCGGCCCGATGACGTTTTTTGGCTGCGGGAGGACGAAGTGGAAACGGCCGTTGTCGCCCTTGACCGCCGGGAAAAGCTGGACAGCCTGGCCGCGCCCATCGCCGAGCGCAAAGCGAACTGGCGCGCCAGAAAGCGCGTCATTCCGCCTTCCATTCTGCCGCCTAAGTCGAAATATTTGGGCATCGACGTGGAAAAATGGATGCCTTCCCGCATCGATCAGCCAGATGCGCTTCAGATCAGCGGTGTGGGAGCCAGCCCTGGCCGGGTTACGGGCACGGCGCGGGTGCTGCACGGCCCGGAGGACTTCGGCCAGATGCAGCCAGGCGACATTTTGGTGGCGGCCATCACCACGCCGGCCTGGACGCCGCTGTTTGCCCTGGCAACGGCCGTGGTCACCGACATTGGCGGCCCGCTCAGCCACAGCTCCATCGTTGCCCGCGAATACGGCATTCCCGCCGTACTAGGTACAGGCGTGGCCACCCGCCGCATCCGCGACGGCCAGACGATCACCGTCGATGGCTCAGCGGGCGTCGTGCAGCTGGCGGCTGGCGATTTGTGAAATGACCGGAGACCGGAGACTGGAGACTTCGTCGTTTATCAATCTCCAACCTCTAATCTCCAGTCTCCCATCGCCGAGGTAATCTCATGAACAACCAGCGCAACCTCATCATCCTGGCCTTCACGATGGTCGTCATCATGCTGGGCTTTGGCATGGTAATGCCCATCATGCCATTTTACATCGACAAAATGGGGGCTACCGGCAGCGATTTAGGCTGGCTGGTAGCCGTCTATTCGCTGATGCAGCTTATCTTTGCTCCTGTGTGGGGCTCCGTGTCCGACCGGGTGGGGCGCAAGCCGGTGTTGATGCTGGGCATTGTCGGGTACGCCGTCTTTCTGATTTTGTTTGGGCTGGCGACCCGGTTTTGGATGCTTTTTCTGGCGCGCAGCCTGGCCGGGATCCTCTCTTCGGCCACTTACCCGTCGATGATGGCCTTCATCAGCGACTCGACCACGCCGGAGGAGCGGGGCGGCGGCATGGGCAAACTGGGCGCGGCCATGGGCCTGGGCGTCATCCTGGGACCGGGACTGGGCGGCTGGCTGGCCGGGGATTCACTGGCGCTGCCCTTTTTCATTGCCGCCGGGCTGGCGCTGATCACGTTGGCCTTGGTAGGGGTCTTTTTACCGGAATCGCTGCCGCCGGAAGCGCGCCAACAAACGGCCGTCAGGCTGGTGAGTCCGGCGGGGCTGTGGCAGGCTTTGCGCAGCCCGATTGGCATCTTGCTGGGCATGGCCTTCCTGGTGAGCTTTGGCCTGACCAGTTTTGAGGGTATTTTTGGTCTGTATGCGCTGCAAAAGTTTAATTATGGCCCGGAGCAGGTGGGCACAATCATGGTGGTGGTTGGGCTGGTATCGACGGCCGTGCAGGGCGCGCTCATCGGCCCGCTGACGAAGCGGTGGGGCGAGGCGTTTGTTATCCGGCTGGCGCTGTTGGGCAGCGCGATTGGCTTCTTGGTGCTGCTGCTGGCGACGACGTACCCGACGATTTTGTTGACGACCGGCTTTTTTGTGCTGACGGTGGCGCTGCTGCGCCCGGCGGTGGCCTCGCTGACCTCGCAGCGGGCGACGACGGGGCAGGGCGTGGCCCTGGGCCTGAACAATTCGTTTATGAGCCTGGGACGGATTGCCGGACCGCTGTGGGCGGGTTATTTGTTCGACGTGAATTACAATTTGCCGTATCTGAGCGGATCGCTGATTATGCTGCTGGGCTTCTTCTTCAGTCTGATTTGGGTACGGCAGGAAGATGAGCCGGCGGCTGTGGCGGAGGGGGAGCGGGCGACGGCCGTTCGCTAAGCAACTTTGTGCTGGATCCTGCCGCGGCCCGGGTGGCCGCACAGGTTACCGGGCGCTCCAGGCGGCAAACAGGCAGGCGTCGAACTCGTAGGGGATGAGGCGCTGGTAGTCGGTGTCGGGGGCCAGCAGGCGCAGAAAGCCATCGTCGGCGATGATCAGCCAACGGCCGTCATTTGACCAGTCGTAATACGGAAAGCGCATGGGGTAGGGCGGATAATCAGTGGTGAGGGTTTTGCTCTCGTTGCGTGCCAGATTGTGCAGGGTGAAGGTCCACGTTTCGCGTAGTTTGCTGAGGATGAGCCAACGGCCGTCCGGCGAGACCTGAAACGGCGGGTAGCCCAGCGGCGTCAACCAGGCCGGGTTGCCGTTAGGCGCGCCGTCTAGTTCCATATGCAAGGTGATGTTCCCGCCGCCGTCGTAGGTGAAGATGTAATACTTCCCGGCCAGGTCGCCAATACCGGAAGCGCCAATAATGAGGTTGTCGCGTTGGGTGGGGTTGGGGAGGATGAATTTGGGGAAAACGGCCGTGGCTGCGTCCGGCCCCAGCGCCGCCTGGAGATCGGCGTTGGTAAACAGCACGGTCGGCTCTGTACCGCCTACTTGTCCGGCGACCACCGACGCGCCGGTAGCCCCGGCCTGCTGATCAAAGCGGATGTAGCCGTAGGTTTGCCCATCCAGCCAAAACGGGCTGAAACCTGCGCCCAGCGCCCGTTGAATTTGCCCCTGGGCATCGCCCAGGTAGAGCGATGAGCCATCCACCAGGAGGCTGGCCCGGCCGTCTGGGGACCAGACCGGATACCCGGCCACGTCTTGCGGCTGGCAGTCGCCCTGCTGGCAGGCGGTCACGTCCAGCCAGCGGTAGAAAGGCGCGGATTGGGCCGGATCGGCGCCTTGCAAAATCAGCCGGGGGCGGTCGGCGGCGTCGGCCCAGCCGATGGGGCGGCTGACGCCGGCCGCGTCGGCGTCGTTGAGCAAGTCGACGGCCGTGCCCCTCTGCACAGCCAGCAGCCGCAAACGGGGGGAGGTCAGGCTGGGCGGCAGCTCCTGCACCACGACGCCCTGGTCGTCGGGCAGGGGGGCGAGGGCGCGGAAGGCGGTTTGCGGCAGCACGGCCGTCCAGGCGTCCTGGCCCAAATCATAGGCAAACAGGCGCAGACCGGGGGCGGCCGGGGTGTAACACAGGGCTTGCAGCGATTGGTCCGGCAGGGGGATGGGGGTAAAGAGATGCGTGCGAAAGTTGGCGACGATGCGCCGGGTGAGGCCGCGGTAGAGGGCCTGGTAGCTGGCTTCGGCGGGGGGCAGGGGGATGGGGGTGGGGGCGGGCAGGCGGTAGGTACGGCCGTTCCAGGCGGGCGTGTTCAGGTCGGTCAGGTCGGCCAGACTGGCCGGATCGGTGGAAAATTCGAGGGGCACGCGCAGGTAGGCGGGGCAGCCACCGCCGGCCAGGTCGGCGCAGAGGGCGGCCAATTCGGCGGCCAGATCTTGCCCCAGGCGCTGCACGAGGGCCGCATCGCGGGCCGGATAGGTGAGGCTGAGTAACCCTATCTCGCCGGTGGCGGTTTCGCCCCAAAAGGCGGCGTCGGGCGGGGTTTGCAGCCAGCGGCTGTTTTGCTGGCGGTAGAAGGCCGTTTGTTTTAGATTGACAGGATTGGCGACGCCCAGGTCGGCAACGGCCGTGTAGGGCACGGCAAAGGTCAGTTCGGCCTGGCGCAGGTTGGGCGAGAGGTTGACGGCGGGCACGGGCACGGCCGTGGGCACTGGCTCCAGGCCGAGCGAGGCGCGGTCCAGCGGCAGCCCGGCGTCAAAGAGGCGGCGCTGGGCGGTAAACCAGGCCCGGTCTTGGGACGACAGCAGTTGGGCGTAAAGTTCGGCGTCCTGGCGGGTGATGGCTTGCTGGGAGATGGCGAAAACGGCCGTGACATCTTGCGTGATGCGGGCAATGGCCTCTTGTTGGCGGCGATTGGCGTAGAGCGCGGCGATAGTCACCACCAACAAAATCACCCCCAACGCAAAAAAAAGTGAACGGTATCTGCGCCGCCCAACTGTCGGGGTTGACGGCGACGCGGCCCAATCCTCCGGTTCCTCCTCCTCCGTGTGCCAGTTAAAGGATGGTTTCATAGCCAGTTGCCAGGGACGGTTTTTTAAAGTGATCGCTTCCTGAAGTATAATCGATTATCAGGTCTGCTGTTGAAGTGATATTACCAAAAATTCGGAGTTGCATAATGAACAAAGTGTTTAGTTTTACGGCTGGAGCGATTTGTGGTGCATTGGTGGGCGGCGTGCTCGTCTTGCTTTTTACGCCTGCCTCTGGTGAAGATTTGCTCAAGGCCGCCAATGATCGCTGGCAGGCGGCTCTGAATGAAGGGCGGCGGGCGATGGAAGATCGTCGCAATGAGCTGGAAACCGAGTTTCGCCAGAATTCGGGCATAGGATAAGGAAGTGTTCCGGTGTTTATGTGTTTAAGTGCTTAAGTGTTTAGGTGGGTCGGTGTTTCCATAATCACCTGAAAACCTGTACACCTGAGCACCTAAAAACCTGCACACCTGCACACCATCTCACTCCTGCTCCAGGGTAATCCAATAATGGGCCGGTTGGGCGACGAAGGGGGTCAGGGGGATGATGACCAGCGTGCCGCCTCCTTTGCCGATTTCTACCGGCCACTGCCCCTGGTTGAGTTGGTTGAGCGGGAGCCGCGTGACGGTGGGGGTGAGACCGCCTTCGATGAGCTGCACGGCCCAAAGCTGGGGGAGCTGCCAGCCGGTTTGTACGAAGCCGTCGGCGACCCATTCCGGGCGGCGGCTTTCCACGTCGTCGCGGTAGTTGAGTTCCGGCACGGCGATATCGTCCAGGGCGAAGCCGCGGCCGGAGACGGCCGAATCGGTGAGTACGTCGAAGCGCACCATCACTTGTTGGCCCACGTAACGATTTAAAGAAATTTGCTCTTTGATCCAGCCGTTTTGGTGATCTCTGGCGGCGTCGGAACGGCCGTTAAACGCCGGCCCATACTCGCCGGACACGGCATGGTCGGGGACCAACAGTTCCCAATTCTGCCCGCCATCTTGAGAGATGGAGAGGTAGGCGTAATCGTACTCTTCCTCCAGGTCGTACCAGGCGGCGAAGTTGAGGGTGGCGCTGGCGAGGCCGGAGAGGTCGAAAACGGCCGTTAACCGGGCATTCGTCTCGTCCTGGGCCGGCGCGTACCACATCTGTTCGCCGCTGGGCGGCGGACTGTCAATAAGGTTGGTCAGCGTATCGCCGGCAAAGGTGATGGTGACCGGCCCGCGCAGGTCCAGGTCGATGTAATGCACGCCAAATTGATCCAGTTCGGCCGTGGTCTCCTGGGGAAGCTCTTTGATGCGCCAATCGAAAGACGGCCGTCCCAAATCCAGATTCTCGTAATTGTAGCGCGGCCCGGCGGCCGGATTGTCCAGAAAATTGGCGGCGGCCCAATCGGCCGTAAAGTCCGTCAGGCTGCGATCCGGCGCGTAGCCCTGCAAAATGGCGTTAACGCCGGCCAGCCCGTTGGCCGGGTGGCGCGACAGCTCTTGAATGGCCTGTTCTCCCAACTGCTCCCAAAGGTAGACCGAATAGAGATAGGCGGCGCTGTAATGGGCGTCCACGTAGTCGGATTCGTAATCCCAGGTGTTGAGCTGGGTCTCCGGGCGGCGGATGTAGTCGATGGGCGTGGCGGTATCAAACCCCAGGTAAATTTCCGCCAACTGCGACAGGCCTTCATTGAGCCAGGTGGCTTCGTTGGGGTCCACATACCATTGAATCAGGTGCTGAATTTCATGCACCAGCGTGCCGTAATACAAATCTTCCCCTAATTCCAGGTTGCCCATCACCAGGTAGACCATTTCTTGTTCGTTGGAGTCGGCGTACAGGCTGCGCGGATACTCGTCGACGCTGCTGAAATAGCCCAGTTCGCTGCTGTTGCTGGCCCCGGACAGGTGGAGGATGGTGAAGTGGGGGTCGTTGTCAACGCCGGGCTGCCATTCCTGGCCGAACAAGGCCACTAGCCGGGGGTAAAATTCGGTTTCCAGGCGGTCAGCGGCGGCCTGGACGTCTTTTTGCCGGTAGCCCAGGCCGTCTTCTACCCAGAAGTAGGCGTGTTCGGTCAGACCCAAGAGGGTGGCCTGGATACGGCCGTCGTCGGTCATAAAAGTTTGCCGGTCGCCTAACTGGTAAGCCGTGGCGTGGATGGTTCGCTCGTCGGCTTTGTTGTTGGTCAGGCGCTGGCTCGTCTCGAAATAGTCGTGGGGTGGGTAGTTGGTGTCCAGCAGTGCCTGTAAATCGCCTGGGCCGCGATTGGGCACGGCCGTCTGGTTGATGGCCTCAGGCGGGAAGATGGCCAACGAAGGCAGCGGGGCCGGTTCGCTGGTGGGCTGTTCGCTGGTGGGCTGTTCGCCGGTGGGCGGCTCACTCGTGGGCGGCTTGCCGGTGGGCGGTTCGGTGGGTGGGAGTTCTGCCGGACGTGTGATGGTTGGGGAAATGGGGACGAGGGCAACGGCCGTAGATCGCCCATCCTGGACTACCCGTTGATCGTAGCGCAGCCAAACAATCGCCCCCGTGGCCAACACGCCAAAGGTGCACACCGCCACAATCGCCGCCAACAGACAGCCGCTGACAGCAAGCCAGAAGGTGTTGTTGGAGCGCTGATTGGGTTGTGGGTTAGTTGGTTGCATGACCTTTTTGAATGGGAGCCGTCAGGCCTAATCTTTCTCCGGGATGATGGCAAATTGGTAGGGCGCAGGTTGGCGAGTTACCGGCGTGCTGCCCGATACCATAAGGATAGCTTCGCTGTGGTTTCTGTCCATAGCGAAACGCCACTCGCCCTGCTGATTCTCATCTAGCGGTAAGCGTTCGATCTGGATGCCTTCAAAGCCGACCAGGACGCGCTGCACGATGAAGGTTTGCGGCAGGGTGTTGGTCACGCGCAGGATGCCGGATTCGGTCCATTGGCCGGGCTGCTCGGCGTCGTCGCGGTAGGCCAGTTCGGGAATGGCGATGTCGTCGACCAGGAAGCCCTGGCCGGTGAGGGCGCCGTCGGTGATGGTATGAAAGCGCAGAAGGATTTCTTGCCCGGCGAAGGGGGTGAGATCGGCCGTTTCCTGCTGCCAGACGGGGCTGTCGCCGCCGCCGCTGACGCCGGTGTAGCCCGGCCCCAGGCTGTTGCCCTGGGGATTGTCCAGGGTGGTGGAATCGGTCGATAAGAGCTGCCAGGTACGGCCGTTATCCGCCGACGCCGCCACGTAAGCATAGTCCCAGCCCGCCTCAATGTCATACCAGGTCCAGAAGGTCAGCGTGGCCTGGTCCAGCCCGCTCAGGTCAAAAGCGCGCGTCAGCGTCATCTCCGATTCGTCGGCGGGCAGGCTGGCGTAAAAATAGTTGCCGCTGTGCGGCAGGGCGTTGACCCAATTTACTTGCTGCGTGCCGGTAAAAACCACCGTCACCGGGTCCGGGCTGCTGATGTTGAAATAATCCGTGCCGTACTGGTGGACGGTGTCGCTGTGGAGTTGCACCACCGGCATTTCGCCGAACATCTGCGGATTCATGGCGGCGAAAGCCACCGATTGATACTGGTAGACGCCTTCGCCGCGTCCCAGGCTTTGCAGGATGTTGGTCATGGCCCAATCGGCAAAGAGGTCGTCGAAGGTGAGGCCGGTATTGAGGTTTTGCAAAACGGCCGTAATCCCCGCCGGGCCGCTCGCGGCTTCTTCCACCAAGGCGCGTGTTGCCTCCGGGCCGAATCGATCCAAAAAGTAGGCGGCGAAGTAGTAGGCGCTGGCATAATGCGCCCCAATCGTTTCCGGGTCGTGGGTGAGGGTGGTGAGCTGGGTGTCGGTTTTGTAGACAAAATCCTCGGCGCGGTCGACGGTGAAGCCGTTGACGTGCGCGGCCAGTTCAGCCATGCCTTCGTTCAGCCAGCCATCTTCGTTGGGGTCGATATGCCATTGGATGAGGTGCTGGAGTTCGTGGGCGATGGCGTGGTAGTAGTTGTCGCTGCCCAGCCGCGCGTCTTTCAGGCTGACATAGAGCATTTCGCGCTGGTTGGAGTAGGGATTTACGGCCGTTACCTGCTCATCACCCGACCAGAAATAAGCCACGCCAATGTCGCCAATCTCTTTCAGATGCAAAATGTTCAGGCGGTTGTCGCCGTCGATGCCGGGCTGCCACTCCGTGCCGAAGAAGGCGCGGTTGGTGGGCAGAATGTCCGTTTCCAGGCGGGCGGCAGCCGCAGCCACGTCGGTCGGTTTGAGATTCAGGCCGGTTTCGGCCCACATATTCAGGGCGTCGGAGCGGTAAACCAGTTCGGCCTGGATTTGTTGGGTCTCGTGGCTGCTGGTGTCTTTGACCCAAAAATCGGTCTGGTCGCCGACCTGATAGTCGGCGGCCTGGTCCTGGGCGACGTATGGCGCGTCTATGCCCCGGAAGCGGTTGGTCAGATCGACCATGTCCCGTGGGGGCGGGGCGGCTGTGGCGACGGCCGTCAGCGTCTCAAAGGCGCTGGCCGGCGGCGCGGTGGTAATTGGCTCGGGAATGGGTTCCTGGATCAGGCCGCAGGCGGCCAGCGAGAGGAGAAAAAGGGTAACGGCCGTTAGCCGGGCAAACCAATGAATTTTCTGAGAATCAGCGAAATGTTTCATGCAACAGACTATACTCCCCAAATCGGTTGATTGCTCCCGGCCCTCAGCGGGTCAAGCGCCGGGTGATTATACGGAAGGCAGGGCAAATCGCAACTGATTCCGCTGCGGCGGGTTTATTCAAGTGGGTTGGAGCTAGAGGGCGGCGTTTGGCTGTGAACGCGGGCCTCTAGCTCTTTCTTTAAAACTGCTGAACGTGAAGGATGCATATGAAATATGCCCATATTGTCGGTTGGGGCTGTTATCTGCCCGACCGGATCATGACCAATGACGAAATCGCCCAGATCGTGGACACCTCCGACGAGTGGATTCACACGCGCACGGGGATTCGCCAGCGCCACATCGCCGGCGCCGCCGAAACCACCTCCACCCTGGCGTTTGAGGCGGCCGCCCGCGCCCTGACGGTGGCCGACATGCATCCCTCGCAGGTGGACCTGATCATCGTGGCCACCTCCACGCCGGAGCACATTTTTCCCTCGACGGCCAGCCTGGTGCAAGATTACCTGGGCGCGACGCGCGCCGGGGCGTTTGACCTGAGCGCCGCCTGTTCCGGGTTTGTCTATGCCCTGGAAATGGCCGCGCAGGCCATCGCCACCGGATCCATTCGCAATGCGATTGTGGTAGGTGCGGAGACGATGTCACGGGTATTGGACTGGGAAGACCGCTCGACGTGCATTTTGTTTGGCGATGGGGCGGGGGCGGTGGTGCTGCGCGGTTCTAGCGTGCCCGGCGGCGTGCTGGCCTCAACCATGCGTTCGGATGGCTCAGGCGGCGATTTATTGAGCTTGCCGGCCGTGTACCACAACCCGGTGCCCAGTTTGAGCCAGGAGTTTTACCACAACGGCCACCAGCGTAATACGATCGACATGCACGGCCGTCAGGTTTTCCGCTTTGCCACCCAGGTGATCCCCTCGTCGGTACGTGAGGTGCTGCAAAAGGCCCAGTTGACTCTGGACGACGTGGCGCTGATTGTGCCGCACCAGGCCAATATGCGCATCATCGAAACCTCAGCCAAGCGCCTCAAAGTCCCGGTGGAAAAATTTTATGTTAATCTGGCGCAAACGGGCAATACCTCGGCGGCTTCAATTCCCATCGCCCTGTGCCAGGCCATCGAAGAACGGCGGCTGAAACCGAATGACAATGTGGTGTTTGTCGGCTTTGGCGGCGGGCTGACGTGGGCGGCGACGGTGCTGAAGTGGGGCGTGACTCCGCCGGACGTGCGTCGCCTGGACAAGGAATGGAAGCGCGCTCGTTACATCGCCGCCCGGCTGCGGTCTAAGCTGAAGCGCTGGCGGCGCAAAGTGGGGGCTTTCCTGGCCGGTTCACCGACGCCGGAGGCGCGCCTGAAGGATGCCAACCGCCGCCCGGAAAAGCACGACGAGCGGGCGTTGGACGACGAAGATTGAGGGTGGGAAACGGCCGTTTCCTGTCGTCACCTCTGCCCGGACGTGCTAATATCCAGACATGACTAATTTAAAGCAACCAACACAATTTTGGCGCAACTCATGGCCCTGGATCATCCTGGGCGGGCTGCTGACGATGGCGGCTTTCTTGTTGATCCTGGCCCCGGAAGAATCGACGCTGGGGCAGGGCATCAAAACGGTTTACGTCCACGTCGCCCTGACGTGGACCGGCATGGCCGGCTTTGTGGTGGCCGGTTTGCTAGGGCTGGCGGTGCTGGTCACAGGCAGCCGGCGCTTTGCCGCCTGGATGCAAACGTTGGGCTGGGTGGCCTTTGGCTTTTACGTTGCCGGCATTGCCATGAGCGCCCTGGCCTCGAAAGTGAATTGGGGCAACGTGTTCTGGCAGGAGCCGCGCTTTATGGCGGCCTTTAACGGGCTGGCTGTGGCCGTGATTATCCTGTCCGCCAATGTCTGGATACCCTGGCTGCGTTTGCGCGGGGCGCTGCAGGCGGTGCTGCCGCTGATTATTTTCTGGCTGACTTACAGCGCGCCCTTGCTGCTGCATCCGCGCAATCCCATTTTTACGTCGGACTCGCTGGGGATTAAACTGGCTTTCGGCGGCATGTTTGTGCTAACGGCCGGCCTGGCGGTGTGGGTCGCGTGGGCGGTGCGGAAGAGGTCGAATAGTCGAGTAGTCGAGTAGTCGAATTATCGTGTAGTCAAGTAGTCGAATAGTCCAGTAGTCAACTACCAGACTACCAGACTCTATCAAACCGCTTTGGCGATGTGCTGGACGATGACTTCTTCGCTGACGACACCCTGGATGTGGACACGGCCGTTTACCGTCAGGTGGGGGTAGCCAAACACCGAGTGCTTCCAGGTAGCCTGGGGGAACATGTCGCCCATGATAAGGAAGGCGCGAATGTGCGGGCTGAAGGCGGCCATGTTGAAGATGGGTTGGGCCATCAACGGGCCGGATTCGTCGGCAACGGCCGTGATCAATTCCAGGTTCACGTCTTGCTGCAAAGAATGCAGTTGAATGCGCGTTTTTGCCTCCAGCGTGCTGCCCCGGAACGCCACAGCCTGCATCGCCGCGATGAACGAGGTCATCTGGTAACCGGATGGGAGGCCCACCAGACGCACGCCGACGTCCTCATACGCCTCTTGCGTGCCGCGCATCACGCCGATCACCGGCCAATACGGGTAGTTGATGCGCTGGGGCAGGCGCTGGCATTGCACGTTGTCGAAGCGGTCGGCCAGCGTCTGGCACAGCAGGACCGCCTCCCGTTCGCGTTGGCTGGCCGATTCGTCGCCCCAGACAATCAGGTAAAGCGGTTCCGGCAGGTGTTCGATAAACGCCGGCAGCTGCGCCCAGGTTTCGTCGTCGAATATGTGTTGTTCTTGGCTCATTGTCACCTTCCTCGGCCCCGATTTATAATCAGCCGGGACGAAATTAGCAAATTGGCTGCCCGCCAGCCAGTCACAAAACCGTTATGATACCTTTTTTGATCACTTTTCTGATTTGGGCTTTGCTGCACAGCCTGACGGCCATGACGCGGACGAAGGCGCTGGTGCGGCGGTGGATGGGGGAACGGCCGTATGCCGGACTCTATCGCCTGCTGTACAACCTGTTTGCTTTTGTCACCATCCTACCGGTCTTTTATGTGATGTGGATGGCCGTGCCGCGCACCGAGTTGTGGGCAATACCCACCCCCTGGCTTTACGGCGCACAAGCGCTGCGCCTGGTAGGGGTGATCGGACTGCTCATTGCCCTCTGGCAAACCGACATCTGGGATTTCGTCGGGCTGCGTCAGGCTGTCCGCTTTTTACAGGGCGAAGAAGAAATGAGCCTGCCGCCCAGGCTGGTCACCGGCGGCATGTATGCCATCGTGCGCCACCCGCTCTATTTTTTCAGCATGTTGTTCTTATGGCTTAATCCGGTGATGCTTTTGCCCAGTTTTCTCTTCAACTTACTGGCCACAGGCTATTTTTACGCCGGCTCGCGAGTGGAAGAAAGGCGGCTGGCTGCTTTCTTCGGCGAGCGCTACGTCGCTTACCGCCGGCGTGTACCCGGCCTGTTCCCCATCCCCAAACGTCGCCCTGCCGATTGATCAAAAAAGCCACGAAGATTACCTGAACCTTCGTGGCTGGTTTGTTTACTGGCGCGGCTTTTAGCCTATTCTCAACTGTTCTCCTGCAAAAATGTTGCCACCGCTTCGGCTGAATCGAGCTGCAAGGCTTTTTCGGCCAGACGCTTGGCGTCGAATTCGGTAATGGTGCGTATGGCGGCTTTGACGGCCGGGATGGCCGGCGCATTCATGGATAATTCATCCAATCCCAAACCCACCAGCAGGGGTGTGGCCTGGGCGTTGCCCGCCAGTTCGCCGCACATGCCAACCCAAATTTTGGCTGCATGTCCCGCTTCCACCGTCTGTTTGATCATGCGCAGGACGGCCGGCTGCAGCGCCTGGGCCAGGTCGGCTACCCGGGCATTCCCCCGGTCGGCGGCCATCACGTACTGCGTCAGGTCATTGGTGCCAATCGAGAAGAAATCCGCTTCTTTTGCCAGTTGATCCGCAATCGCCACAGCCGAAGGCACTTCGATCATGATGCCGACCTGGATTTTGGTATCGAAGGGGATTTTTTCGGCTTTCAGTTCCGCTTTCACTTCGGCGACCAGGGTTTTGGCGGCTTTTAGCTCCGACAAAGCGCCGATCATGGGGAACATGATGCGGATTTTGTTTTGATGGCTGGCGCGCAGGATGGCGCGCAGTTGGGTCTTGAATATTTCCGGTTGGTCCAGGCAAAAACGGATGCCGCGCCAGCCTAAAAAGGGATTTTCTTCGCGGTCCTGGTTGAGATAGGGCAGGGGTTTGTCTCCGCCGACGTCCAGGGTGCGGATTATGATCGGTTTGTCTTCCAGCGCCTGGGCCGCCTGGATGTAGGCGGCGAGCTGTTCTTCTTCCGTAGGCGCATCGGGCCGACCCATAAACAAAAATTCGGTACGGAACAGGCCGACGCCTTCCGCGCCATATTCCAAAGCAATGGCGGCGTCGTTGGGACCGCCGATGTTGGCGGCCACTTCAATGGTTTTCTTGTCTTTGGTGATGGCGCGTTGTTGGGCTGTGGCTTTGACGCGGCGTTGTTCGGTGAGCCAGGCAATGCGCTTTTCGGCCAGTTGGGTCAGCTGGGCGTCGTCGGGCTCGATCCAGAGGCGGCCTTGCTGGCCGTCCAGGGCCACGGTTTTGCCGTTGGGCAGGTTTTCTAACTGGTTGCCCAGGCCGACGATGGCGGGAATGCCCAGGGCGCGGGCGAGGATGGCGCTATGGGAGGTGGCGCCGCCCAATTCGGTGCAGATGCCCAAGACTTGTTTGGGATCCAGGCGTGCAGTGTCGGAGGGGGTGAGGTCAGCAGCGATGAGGATGGACGGCCGTCTGAATTCCAGTAACGGCCGTTCCAAATCCATCATTTGCCCTAACACCCGCTGCCCCACATCTTCCACATCCAGCGCCCGGGCCTGCATGTAAGCGTCGTCCAGGGCACGGAAACGGTCGGCGGTGGCAGTAATGGTCTGCTGCCAGGCGGATTCGGCATTAATTTTTTCCTGTTCGATGTGGGCTTTGGCCGTTTCCAGGATGTCTGGATCGTCTAGCAGAAGCTGGTGGGCTTCAAAGATGGCTGCTTCATTAGCGCCTACCTGGCGCACGGCCTGGGCATACAGTTGGCGGATTTCCTGGCGGGCGGTTTGCACGGCCGTTGCCAGCCGGTCCCATTCCGCAGCGGGGTTTTTGATTTTGTGCGTTTTTACCTCTGGGAGGCGAGGCCGGTATTGGGCGACCGGCCCAATGGCCACGCCCGGCGAAGCCGGGATGCCCACCCATTCGCCTGCCGCGGCGACGGCCGTAGCTACCGGCGGTTCCGTTGACAGGTCGTCGTCCACGTCGCCAAAATTTTGCCCGGCCAATTCTTCAATGGCGGCCAGGGCAGCCTCGGCGTCGGCCCCGGCGGCCCGGATCACTACGGTATCACCTTGACGTACGCCCAGCGTGGCCACCTGATTGATGCTTTTGGCATTGGCAACCTGGTCGCCCAGTTGGATTTGCATGGCGGCTTGAAAACGGTTGGCGGCGCCGACAAAACGCGCTGCCGGGCGCGCGTGCAGGCCCAATTTGTTGGGGATGACCAGCGAAATTGACAGGGCTTCATCGGCGAGCTGGCCGGGAGCGGCGACAGCCTGCTCTTCGTGACCAATCTGGCCTTGCTTGACAAACAATGCGCCCTTCGCTTCTTGCAGCACCTGCTCAACCGACGCCCCCACGGAGGCTTGTACGGCCGCCGCCAGCGTGCCTTCGACCAGTGGGGCGGGGGAGAGATGAATGAAGTCTCGATGTTCCGGCGGCAGCAGGTCCACGGCCGTTTCTGTGCTGAGGAGCGCGCTCCCGAGGTCCATCAGAACGACCACACCGTCCTCAGAGAAGACTGATTCGATAGCCGTCATCACTTTGATGGGGTCCGTGCCGATCGGCTGCTCGTCGTCGTCAATGCCGCCCGCGGTGGCGATCAGAATTTCGGACTGAACCATTTGTAAGGCGAGTTCGCGAACTCCCTCGGCTAAGATAGCGCTGTGTGAAACGATGACAATGCTTACCATAACGTTCTCGATTTAGTTGGCAAGCGGGCGACGGCACGATGGGCAATCGATTACTTCGTGAACGGCCGTTTCCAGCTCAGGAGTTAAATATTCTACCGGGCCCTGTTTAAACCCGGTCGTTCCGCACCAGCACGCATACCAGCCCATCGGCGAGGCGGCGTACAACATGCGCGGCACCTGCAAATTGATCACTTCGACGTCCATGCCCCAGCGGGCATTGGTAATCAGGCGCAAACAACCGGCGGCGTGCAGTTTGTTGGCATACAGTTGAAAATGTTGACAGTGGCGCATCAGGAGAACGGCCGTGGTTACCCCTTCCGGCACCTTTTCCCGCAGCGCATCCACGTGGCATGCCGCCAGATTCTGCGGCAAAGCATAAGCCGCCCGGAATAAAACATCCGCCTGAATTTCCCAGGCAATAACCCGTTGGGCGATTTCGGCCAGACGGCGCGACAGGCGCAAATCCCCAGCGCCAATCTCCAGTACCACATCATCCGGCCGGATAGCTCTCATCACCTGGCCATACGTTGGCTCATCATACGGGGCCCAAAGGCGTTCCCATTCGCGGGCAGTCGTCGGAATCATGATGGATGATTAGCGTCTTACCAGTTTGTTGAACCCCAATGCCAGGAAAAAGACAAGCCAGATAGCCACAGCTGAACCCACGCCCCACATCATGGCGCGCCACACCCCTTCCGTCGGGTAAAGCTGCCAGGTCATAAAGGCGGCAAATCCCAGGCCAAGCATCAAAATCAGCGTCATCCCCGAGCGCGGCGCTATCCAAGGTTCACTCATGGCCTTGGCGATTTCCGCGTCTTGCTCCTTGCTGGCCTTGTCGCTGGCAGTTTGGGGTGTTTTACGTTTAGATTTTTTTGCCATATCTGGTCCTTAATTGCCAAACGTCTTATCGGGCGTTTGGGCTAGCTGTTTATCAGATCGCGCTTATCCAGGTCATACAGACCATAAGCGGCGGCCAGTATTTCAATCGGGTGGCGAGAGGGCAAATCCGTACCGTGTTCCAGTTGCCAACGACAGGTCTCGGAATCGCAAGCGGTCATTTCCACAGCCTCACCCTGGTCGGCCACAAAGTTAAACAATTCTGCGCCAACATCCATGGCAATTTGGTACTTTTCTTTCTTATAGCCATACGTGCCAGCAATGCCACAGCAGCGCGCCTGGCTTTCCCGCAAGTCAATGCCCGGAATCAGGGTTAGAATATCCATTGCCGGTTTGCCTACGCGGTGCGCCCGGTATTGGCACGGCGCGTGGTAAGGCAGCACCATGTTGATTTCGCGAAAATCAGTCTTGAGTTCACCATGGTCGTGCCGCTCACGCAGCCATTCGAAAATATCCCAGGTGGCCATGGTGATGGCTTTGGCCTGTTCCGTGTCAAAGTCTAGCAGTTCCGGCGCTTCTTCTTTGAGGGTGAGGGTGCAGCTGGTGCTCGTTCCCACGATGTCTAATCCGGCCTGAGCGTAGACGAGCAGTTTATTCACGTTGTTTTGGTGGTAATCGGTAGCTGCGTCGAATTCTCCGTTGCTGAGCAGCGGCAGGCCGCAGCAGTTTTGTGGAGGAACCAGCACCTCGTAGCCGTTGTGTTCAAACACGGCCACGGCCGCTTTGCCGATAAACGGTTCATAGTACATCGTGGCGCAGCCGTGGTAATACACAACTTTCTTTGCCGATTTCAAACGGACCGCCTGGGTTTTCTTGACCCAGTCACCGAACGTGCCCTCGGTGGACCAATGAGGTAGGGGGGCTTCACGCGCAATGCCCATCACCTTTTCGGCCATCACCCGGCTAAAGGAATTGTGTAAGCCGAAATTGGCCAGCCCTGGGGCGATGCTGCCGATCTTGCCCAGCGTTTCATTGCGCCCCAACAGCCGGTTACGCAGGGGGATGCCTTCTTCGGCCATGATTTGGGCACGAGCGCGGGCATTCAGCTCGGCGATCTTTACTCCGGTGGGGCAAACTTCGTTGCATACCCGGCAGCCTGAGCAGTAATCGACCGAGTGGTCTGGCGTTTGCGGCTGGCCGTTTTCGCGGAAGCGCTGCGCCTGCGGGCCGACATATTTGGGTCCGGGGAACAGGTCGGTGACGGCCGATACTGGGCAGTAGCTGGTGCAAATGTTGCATTTTATGCATTCGTCTAGGGATGGTCCGACAGAATGCCAAGATTTAGTGAACATAGTTGATCCTCTCAACTGCTTAGCGCCTGGGCAGCGGCTACGCCGGTGGCAATGGCCGTGCCTTCGGTGCTGCGCTCCAGAATCGCGTCGCTTTGGGCCAGCAGGTTGCCCGCCGCCCAAAGGTTGCCATACAGGAGCTGGCCATTTTCGGTAACCGGTTGGAAGTGTTGGTTGACGGTGACGCCGCCGTTAAATACCGGATGTCCTTGCGTGGCCAGGAAGCCGGGCTCAAACCAATTGGCCCGATCTTGGGGCATGGTGAGGGGCAGATTGAAGATGGTTTCCCAGACACGGCCGTGCATGTCGCTGTTGAATCCGCCGCCTAAGATGCCGCCGGTAGCCAGCAAGTATTTGTCGGCGCGCAGTTTGAGCGGTCGGGCGCTGGTGGCGCTTTCGACCCACTGCACAGCGCCGGGCACACCGTTGGGCGCGGTCAGATTGGCGGTTATGACTTCTATCCCGGCGGTGAGACGCACGCCCTGTTCTTGCAGGTAACGGCGAAGGCTCTTGAAAAGGCGCACGCCCGGCACGCTGGGCGGCAGGGTAGGGATTTCAAAGACCAGCGAGTTGGTTTCGCGCTCCAATTCGGCCAGCAGCGTCATGTGGGCGTCCATGCCCAGGATGGCCGGCAGCCCGATGCGTTCGCCGGGCCGCACGAGTTTGCGCAAGGCCGCTCCCAGCAGAGCGCGCTGCTCTTTATTATCCAGCCCCTGGGCCAACTGGACGGTGTTGCTGTCGTGGCGTTGGGTGATGAGTTTGAGGGGTAAAAAGGCAGCGCGGGCTGGATAGCCGAGTTTGGTCAGGTTTTCGGCAATAAGTTCTGGGTAGAAGTCGCGCATGCCGGTAAAGCCGACGATGAGCATGGGTTCAGAGCGGCTTAAATCGCCCGCCAACTGCCCTTTGGGGGCCAGGTAAGTGGGGCGGGCGGCTCCGGCCGGGGAGGGCAAGAGCAAATTATCGCCAGGGTTGGCGGCGCCGCCGTAGGGTACGCCCAGGTCTTTGCTCAGGGCGACGAAGGTAGCAAGTGTTTGGGCCAGGTGTTCGTTGCTGAGCAGGGCGTAAGGGTGATGGGGGTTGGCTTCAATGAGGGCCGGGATTTGCTCCAACGGCCGTTTCACGGCCGTTTGCGGTTGCGCCGGCGAATACCCCAATAGATCGACCGTGCCGGCGCTCCAGTGCATCGAACCCAGTCCTTTGGAGACGACGTTGACGCGCAGGCCGGCTTTAACGGCCGTATACGCGGCCATCAACCCGCTCAGTCCAGCGCCAATAATCAGTAAATCAGACATCGGCCACCTCCTCGGCTGTAGGCGTCGTGTCAAAATGATAAAAATCGGTGACAGGGCTGGCCAACTGCTTGTCTGGCAGGTGGTCCACGTTCATCAAGCTCATGTAAATCAGCTCGTCCAGCCGTTCCTGTTTCAGTTGGCGGCCCCACAAAATAGGCGTCACCCCTTTCCAGCGCTCCTGCAAAAAGTCGCGCAGCAGCAAATTCGGGTTGAACGCGTCGGCGGAATTGGCCGGTTCGGCGCTGCTCTGGTGGCTGTCCGCATCGCTGACGAGATTGTGCCCCGGCGATTGTAGGTAAGCGACTTCCCACTTAGCCGTACTTCCAGCTTCGTCACTCATGTCCACTTCCCAACTACCGGCATTTTTCATCTCGTGCAAAATGCCCACCGCGCGGTAGGTGCAAAAGCCGCCCTGGCAGGGGCCTTTGCCCAGGCGTACGTCGCGCCGCAGGTCGTCAAGGGTCAGTAATGGGTTTC
>Ga0116151_10000671_pt1 | contig 31544 bp, 36 predicted proteins | sample AD_UKC117_MetaG_FD_89893 | JGI IMG/M metagenome (GOLD analysis project Ga0116151, IMG submission 89893) | Active sludge microbial communities of municipal wastewater-treating anaerobic digesters from Hong Kong - AD_UKC117_MetaG | ecosystem: Engineered > Bioreactor > Anaerobic > Digestate... | reverse complement strand
GTGCAGACCCGCACCCAGATCGCCTCGCTGCAGCGCCGCCTCGGCGTCACCACGGTCTACGTCACCCACGACCAGACCGAGGCCATGACGATGGGCGACCGGGTGGCCGTGCTCAAGGACGGCTACCTGCAGCAGTGCGACGCCCCGCGCTACATGTACGACCACCCGAACAACGTCTTCGTCGCGGGCTTCATCGGCTCGCCGGCGATGAACCTGCTCGACGTGCCGGTCGTCGACGGCGGCGTCAAGCTCGGCGGGCACACCGTGGCCGTCGACCGCGAGACCCTGCAGGGCGCCGGCAAGCACGTCACCCTCGGGATCCGTCCCGAGGACATGGAGGTCTCGACCACCGGCGAGGGCCTGGAGCTCGTCGTCGAGGTCGTCGAGGAGCTCGGCGCCGACGCCTACATCTACGGCCTGCCCAAGGACGTCACCCAGGTGACCACGGAGGGTGAGGACCACTCGGTGCAGAAGCCATTCCTGGCCCGCGTCGACGGTCGCCGTCCTCCGCAGCGCGGCGAGACCGTCCACCTGGTCCCCAAGGCCGGTCACATCCACCTGTTCAACGCCGAGTCCGGCGAGCGCCTGGGCAAGTAGCCGATCGACGCGCGGTGGCCGGCCCGAGGGCCGGCCACCGCCGTCTTTCCCCGGGCCGCCCATCCAGGCGCCTGCCTCGCGCCGCGGCTCGCCGCGGTCGCCACGCCGTCTCCCCGCTCGAACGGAGGTGCCCCCGTGCCCCTGGAGATCACCTCGGCCAGCCCAGATCCCGCGCTCTTCGACCTGCCCTGGCAGGTGCCGCTCGAGGAGTGGCCGGAGCACACCCTCGCCGCGCTTCCCCGCGGCATCTCGCGGCACGTCGTCCGCTTCGTCAAGCACTCCGGCCGGGTGCTCGCGGTCAAGGAGATCAAGGCCGAGCTCGCGGCCCGCGAGTACCAGATGCTCCGCCGCCTCGGTCGGCTCGACCTGCCCTGCGTCGAGCCCTATGCCGTGGTCTCCGGCCGGGTCGCCTTTGACGGCACACCCCTGGACGCTTGCCTGGTCACCCGCCATCTGCAGTTCTCGCTCCCCTATCGGGCGCTCTACAGCCAGACCCTGCGCCCGGACACGGCGGCCCGACTCATTGACGCGCTCGCGGTCCTGCTCGTCAAGCTGCACCTCGACGGCTTCTGGTGGGGTGACGTCTCGCTGTCCAACACGCTGTTCCGACGCGACGCCGGCGCGTTCGCGGCATACCTCGTCGACGCCGAGACCGGCGAGCTGCACGCCCGGCTCTCCGACGGACAGCGCGAGCACGACCTCGACATCGCGCGGGTCAACATCGCCGGCGAGCTGATGGACCTGTTTGCCGGTGGCCTCCTCGAGGAGCACACCGACCCGGTCGACACGGCGACCGAGATCGTCCGGCGCTATCACTCGCTGTGGGGCGAGCTCACCGACGTCGAGCGCTTCGAGACCGGCGACCGGTGGCGCGTCGACGAGCGGATCCGACGGCTCAACGCCCTCGGCTTCGACGTCGACGAGCTCACCATGTCGACCGACGTCGACGGCACCCATGTCCAGGTGCAGCCCAAGGTCGTCGACTCCGGCCATCACAGCCGCCGACTGCTGCGGCTCACCGGTCTCGACGTCGAGGAGAACCAGGCCCGCCGACTGCTCAACGACCTGGACTCCTATCGCGCCGCTACCGACCGGCTCGGCGACGACGAGTCGCTGGTCGCGCACGACTGGCTGCTCGGGGTCTACGAGCCGACGATTCGGGCCGTGCCCCGCGAGCTCACCGGCAAGCTCGAGGCCGCCGAGATCTTCCACGAGATCCTCGAGCACCGGTGGTATCTCTCGGAGCGCCGAGGCTGGGACGTGCCCTTGCCCGAGGTGATCGGCGACTATGTCGCGCACGTGCTGCCGGCCAAGCCCGACGAGCGGGCGGTGCTCGGCGTCGACACCGTCGAGATGCCGGTGGTCGCGGACATCTCCGACCGCGCACCCTCTGACGGCCGGGACTGACGTCGGCCGTGCGGCGGCCGGGCTGCCCGGATGGACCCGTCCCGCCAGCGACCGACCGGTACGATCGTCGGGTTTGTATCGTCGTCCAGCAGGGAGTCCGCCGTGAGTGGCCACCAACCGAACCCGTTCGAGCAGCCGGGCAAGCCCGCAGGGGCCGGGCCATCCGACCAGCCCAGCTCGCCCTACGGCCAGCCGAGCCAGGGCTCTCCCTACGGCCAGCCGGCCCAGCCGAGCCAGGCATCCCCCTACGGGCAGCCCGCCCAGCCGAGCCAGGCATCCCCCTACGGGCAGCCAGCCCAGCCGAGCCAGGCATCCCCCTACGGGCAGCCGAGCGCTCAGCCTCCGGTCTACGGCCAGCCGGCTCCCGCCCCGCAGTACGGCGCTCCGCCGCAGTACGGCTACGGGTCGCCCGCGCCGGGCTTGGGCGGCGGCGCCTACGGCGCCCCCCAGCCCTGGGGCCCGGCGCCGCTGGCCGCGTGGGGCGACCGGGTGGTCGCCTATCTCTGGGACCTGCTGCTCCAGCTGCCCGGCCTGATCCTGTACTTCGTCTCCTTCTTCCTCCTCGCGGCGGGCACCCCGACGAAGAGCGCGAGCGGCCGAGTGATCTCGGAGGGGAACTCCGGTCTGGCGATCTTCGGTGGTCTGCTGCTCGTGCTGGCCTGGCTCTACATCCTCGGGGTAGGCATCTGGAACACCGTCCTGCGGCAGGGCCGCACGGGTGAGTCGTGGGGCAAGTCCAAGGTCGGCATCCGGGTCGTGAGCATGCGCGACGGTCAGCTCATCGGTGTGGGCAACAACTTCCTGCGCCAGCTGTGCCACATCGCCGACGGGGTCGCCTACGTCGGCTACCTCTGGCCGCTCTGGGACCAGCTCAAGCAGACCTTCGCCGACAAGATCATGAGCACTGTGGTGATCAAGACCCGCTGACGGCAAGCGGATTGCCCGCGAGCGCGGCATACCGATGCGGTATGCCGCGCTCGCGCGTCTGAGCCGGCTGGCCCCCGACGGCGGGCTGTGCGGTCCGGCAGTTTGGCCGCCATGGCGGTGAATCTGCTGGACGGCGGCGAGATTTCGGCGCCTCCGGTCAGAGTGGGCGCCATGGCGGCCAAGCTGCGGCCGGCCACCACCGTCGACGGCCGCCCACGAGTGCCCGGACGCAGCCGAGGTTCGGGCATCACCCGACAAACCAGCACTGGACCCGAGGAATGTTCTCAGGTCCAGTGCAGCTTTATCGGGTCACCCGATGAACGAGCAGGCCCGCAAGACGGGCGCCGGGGAGGTTACCTCGGGCGGTCCTTGTAGCGGATGCGCTCGGGTGCCGGCTCGATGAGGATCTGGCCGAAGAGCAGGACGACGAAGAGCGCGAAGACGGCCACGTGGACGACGGTGCACCACAGGCAGATGGCGCCGATCTGGAACAGCTCGGCCCACACGAGGTAGGCGACGAAGGCCAGACCGAGACCGACCCAGGCGAGCCGGAGCCGGTCATAGGTCGTGCCCGGTGCAAGGAACAGCGGGCGGCGGCACAGCCAGGTCATCACGACGAAGAAGAGCAGGCCGAGCGGCGCGACCGGAATCCCGAAGACCTTCGACCACGGGCTCTGGGTGACCTTGGCGCAGTTGAGCGTCTCGCCCTCGGGGCAGGCCAGGTTGCCGCCGCCGCTGAACGTGTCGTAGGTGAGGTAGGCCGAGACAAGCAGCCCGACGACGCACAGGGCGAGGGCGGTCGGAACGAGCCAACCAGGCACGCCGCGCTGGCGCAGGCGAGGCCGCGGCGACTGCTTGGCCGCCTGGGTGTTCTTGGCCGCCGGCTTCGCCGACTCGCTCGTCGTGGCCGTCGGGCTCGGCTTGCCCGGCGCGGGCCGGCGCTGGCTCACGGCTTGGCCCCGGTGGTCGTCGCCACGGGCGTGGTGGCCGGCGGGGTGCCGGGCGCGCTCGGGGTGGGCGTGCTCGGCGCCGGCGGCGGCAGCTCGATCTGGAAGGCCTCGGCCGCCGCCTTGACCCCGGCCGAGGAGCACACCTCACCCGGCTTGCCACCGGTCGCCACACACAGCTGGGCGGTCAGCATGTTCGCGGTGCCGAGCACACCTCGGGCGATCGGGGTCGAGGGGTCGTGCAGGGCCGCCGCGATGTCGCCGTGGGTGCGGCCCATGAGCGGCTCACTGGAGTAGGAGGCGCCTCCTTGCACCGCCGTGCCGCCGATGGTGAGCCACGGGATGGCGCCCTTCTGCTCGGCATACGGCGGAGCGTTGTACTTCTCGAAGAGCGCCTTGTCCTCGCCCTCGAGCTTGTCGAGCTCGGTGAACCGGCCGTTGACCATCTTGTTGGTCTGGGTCTCGATGCCGGTGAAGGAGACGTAGGGGCTGGTGTAGGTGGCCCCGTGGAAGGAGACGGTGGGGGTGTCCGGGAAGACCTCGGGCGCGGGGGCCGAGTAGGTCGCGTTGAGGTTGTTCCACGTGCCGAATCGGCTCAGCGCGACGACGAGCGGCCAGCGCTGGCTCGCGCAGAACGGGCAGTACTCGGCGCCGATGTAGAGCACCCGCGGCTTGCCGTCCTTGGTCAGCGCGGGCGCGTCGATCTTCTTCACCGGGTTCTGGGCAGTGCCCTTGCCGACGGTGTCGAGGGCGGCCGCCGGCACAGTGGTGAGCTTGCTGAAGGCAGCCTGGTCGAGCGGCGTCCCGTCCTTGCCGGCGACGTTCTTGGCCCCGCCGCCCTGCAGCGCGGCGAACACGATGCCACCGATGATGAGCGCGACGACGGCGACCGTGCCGGCGGCGATCATCAGCCGGTTGCGGCGCTCGGCGGCCGCCTGCTGGGCCCGCAATTCGGCCAGTCGCGCATTCTGGGCGCGAGCACTCTTACCCACCGATGACACTCCTCGTCGCTCCGGCCCAGGAGTCCGGGCCCGGATGGTTCCCCGACATGGTAGCCAGCCGCGCTGAGGGGCGCGTCAGCGTCGCTCGGCGCGCAGCCGAGCGACCTCATAGAGCGCGACGCCCGTCGCCACTCCGGCGTTGAGCGACTCGACCGGCCCGGCCATCGGGATCGACACGATCCGGTCGCAGGTCTCGCGGACCAGCCGCGACAGTCCCTTGCCCTCGGAGCCGACGACGATGACGAGCGGGTCGGTGGCCAGCTCGAGACCCGGCAGCTCGACGTCGCCGTCCATGTCGAGGCCGACGACGAAGAAGCCGGCGCGCTGCAGCTCCTGCAGGGCGCGGGTGAGGTTGCCGGCCATGGCCACCGGGATCCGGGCGGCGGCGCCGGCGGAGGTCTTCCAGGCGCTGGCCGACATGCCGACCGAGCGCCGCTCGGGCACGAGCACCCCGTGCCCGCCGAAGGCCGCCACTGAGCGCACGATCGCGCCGAGGTTGCGCGGGTCGGTGACGCCGTCGAGGGCCACCACGAGCGGCACGCCAGGGGACTCGGGGTCGATGAGGTCGGCCAGCCCGGCGTAGTCGTAGGGCGGCACCTGCAGCGCCAGGCCCTGGTGGACCGCGCCGTCGGTGAGCCGGTCGAGCTCGGCCCTCGGGCACTCGAGCATCGGTATGCCGCGTCCGCTCGCCACCGTGATCGCCTCGCGCACCCGGTCGTCGGCGTCGATCCGGCTCGCGACATAGAGGGTCGTCGCAGGGACCGCGGCGCGCAGCGCCTCGACGACCGAGTTGCGGCCCGCGACAATCTCGTGGCTCGCCTTGGCCGCCTTGACACCTGCCCTGCCGCGGCCGGCCGAGCCGCCACCCGGGCCACGGGGGGCGCCGGCGGCGCCGGCGCGCGGTGCGCCCGCGGCATACCCACCGGTGCGCTTGGCGGCAGAGGCGGCCTTCCGAGCAGCGGGGTGGCCGGTGCGCTCGCTGGCCTTGGGCGTGGGACCGCGCCCCTCGAGAGCCTGCCGGCCCTGGCCGCCGGAGCCGACCGTGCGCGCCTTCCCGCCCTTGCGGACCGCGCCGCGTCGCCGCGAGTTGCCGGCCATGTCAGGCCTCACCCTCACGTCGGGCGAGCGACCAGCGGGGGCCCGACGGCGTGTCCTCGATCGCGACGCCCGCCTCGGTGAGTTGGTTGCGGATCGCGTCAGCAGCGGCGAAATCCCTTGCCACACGCGCCTGTTCGCGAGCCTCGAGCTGCAGCCGGACGAGAGTGTCGAGAGCGGTCATCGCGTCGCCCTGGCCCGGGCTGGTGGCCCCGCGCCAATTGGGGGCCAGCGGGTTGACGCCGAGGATGTCGGTCATCGCGACGACACTGGTGGCCAGCCGGTGCGCCTCGTCCAGGTCGCCGTCGTCGAGCGCGGTGTTGGCCGCCCGGACCGTGTCATGGACGTCCGCGAGGGCGCCGGAGACGTTGAGGTCGTCGTCCATCGCCGCGCGGAAGCCTGCCGGCAGCTCAGTGACCGCGGCCGGGACTGCCTCGAGCGCCCGGACCTGGTCGACCCGGGTGAGCAGGCCCTCGATCCGGTCCACGGCGGCGCCGGCCTCGGCGAGCGAGCCCTCGTGGTACTCGATCATCGAGCGGTAGTGCGCGGCGGTGAGGTAGTAGCGGACGGCGAGCGGCCGGGCGACCTTGGTGACCTCGTGGATCTCCAGGGCGTTGCCGAGGGACTTGCCCATCTTCTGGTTCCGGACGGTGACCCAGGCGTTGTGCAGCCAATAGCGGGCGAAGCCGAGGCCGGCGGCGCGGGACTGGGCCTGCTCGTTCTCGTGGTGCGGGAAGCGCAGGTCGATGCCGCCGCCGTGGATGTCGAACTCGTCGCCGAGATAGCGCCGGGCCATCGCCGAGCACTCGAGGTGCCAGCCGGGACGTCCGCTGCCGAAATGCGTTGCCCACTGGGCGGATTCGGGCTCGTCGAGCTTGTGGCCCTTCCAGAGCGCGAAGTCGCGGGGGTCGCGCTTGCCGCGGGGGTCGGCGTCTTCGGCGGCAGCCATGTCGTCGATCGACTGACCGGTGAGGCTGCCGTACTCGGGCCAGGACCGGACGTCGAAGTAGACGTCGCCGGTGGCATCCGGCGCGGCATACGCGTGGCCCTTGGCGACCAGCGTGTCCATGAGCTCGACCATCTCGGTGACGTGGCCGGTGGCGCGCGGCTCGTAGGTGGCGGGGAGCACGCCGAGCAGCTCGAGCGCCTCGGTGGTGAGCCGCTCGTTGCGGTAGGAGAGGACGTACCAGGGCAGGCCGGCCTCGGTGGACTTGCGCAGGATCTTGTCGTCGATGTCGGTGACGTTGCGGACCAGGGTGACGTCGTAGCCGTGGCCGACGGTGAGCCAGCGGCGCAGCACGTCGAAGGCCACGGCGAAGCGGACGTGGCCGATGTGCGGGGCGCCCTGCGTGGTGAGGCCGCAGATGTACATGCCGACCTTGCCGTCCTCGAGGGGGACGAACTCGCGCAGCTCGCGGGTGGCGGTGTCGAACAGGTGCAGGCTCACCCGGGTGAGTCTATTGGGGGTCGCGAGCAACCGCCGGCCGCGATCACCCGGTTGACTGGGGTATGCCACCCGCTCGCCCGCTGCTCGCCGCTCGCGTCGGGCTGGCCGTGCTCGCGCTGCTCGCGGGCGTGGTCGGCCTGGCGGGCTGTGGCCACAGTGGGTCGGTAGGAGCGGTCGGGTCGACGGCCGGACCCGTGTCGACGGTGGGGCTACCGCCGACGGCGGCCGGGCCGCCAGCACAGGCGCCGATCTCGCCGACTCCACGGGCTCGGGCCAGCGGCCCGGCCGGGGACTGCCCGGCGCTCGTGGCGGCCGGCCCGAACGCCACCTTCGCCGCCGTGGACTACGTCGACATCGTCGTGTGGGGCGGGGTGACCTATGTCGGCCGGGGGGCCGTGAGCTGGACCTCGGCCGCGCCGACTCGGGTGCGTGACGCCGACGTGGGACCGATGGTCTTCACGGTCCGCTGCGCGTTCTCCACGCTCAACGACCTGACCCACCTGCAGCCCCCACCGCTGGGGGACGGGGACGCGGCCTTCCTCGCCGCGGGCACACCCGTGAACGAGCTGCGTGGGTGGCCTCGGTCCTGTCGTCTGGTGGCTCGCGATCGCGCCGGCGAGCTCGTCGTCTATCGAGCCCTCGACCCGGCGGTCACGACGACTGCGACCCTGCTGCCCTGCGCCGGCCCCCCCGGCCGAGCCGTGACCGTCCCCCCTCCCCCTCCCTCCCCCTCGGGATAGTGCCTGCGACGGAGATGTTGCATGCTCCGGAATGCCGCCATTCCTGGTGCATCCACGATTGCACCAGCCTGGCCCAGATCCCGGGGCAACCACGATTGCGTCAGGATCGGCACCATCCCGGGGCAAACCTCGGTTGCGTCAGGATTCGAGCCACCCTGGGGCAACCACGATTGCATCAGGATCGGCACCATCCCGGGGCAACCTTGGTTGCGTCAGGATCGACGGCATCGTGGAGCATCCGATATCCGCCGGACCCCTCCCTCCCCCCTCCCACCGATCCCGGGCCGGACACCCCCGTCGAGCAGCGCGTGGGCGGTCGAGGCTGGGCGAGCGGACGCAGGGCGAGCCGGGCGGCATACGCTGTCGGCATGCCGTGGCGCCGTGCGGAGTCGAGCTACGACCACCTCAATGTCGGTCACGTGCTGCGCACGATCGAGCGGCTGCAGGCGCGGATCGCCGAGACCTTCCCGCGCCGCCACCTCGCCGACGTCGCCGGCACGGTGCACTCGGTCATCTCCCGGATGGTCACCGACGCCGAGCGACAGCGGCCGGTGCGGCTGGCCCTGCGGATCGTCTCGCGGGTCGTCATCGTCGTCCTCGTCGCCCTGTCGATCCTCACCATCGTGCTCGCGATCCGCGACGCCGCCGGCAACGCGAGCTCACGACCGGCATTCGAGTGGTTGCCGATCCTCGAGAGCGGCATCAACGACGTCGTCTTCGCCGGCATCGCGATCTGGTTCCTCATCTCGCTCGAGGGGCGCTGGCATCGGCACCGGCTGCTCGCGACGCTGCACCGGCTGCGCTCGCTCGCCCACGTCGTCGACATGCACCAGATGAGCAAGGACGCGACGCAGCTGCTCCCACCCGCCGACGGGCCCGAGCATCATTACCCGGTGCTCACGGCGGCCGAGTTCGGGCGCTATCTCGACTTCTGCTCCGAGCTGCTGTCGCTCATCGGCAAAGGCGCCGCCCTGTGCGCCGAATCCTCAACGGATGCAGTCGTTCTCGACACCGTGAGCGAGATCGAGACGCTCACCACCGGCATCTCGCGCAAGGTGTGGCAGAAGATCACCTTGCTGCAGCGGTATGCCGCGACGGTCGCCTCTGACCTGCTGGTCGCCTCGGATCCGTCGGCCGGCTCGGCCGGCTCGGCCAGCTCGCCCGGCTTGGTCCGCTCGGCCGGCTCGGCCTCCCCGTCGGTCGGCACGGCGAGCGAGCAGCTGCTCGACTGACCGCCGCGCACCCGCCCCGTCAATCGCCGACCCGGCTCCAGAACGTCGCATCGACGGCCGGATCCTTGAGCGCCTGGCTCAACGGCTCGCCACCCTCTCGGTGGAAGGCCGCCAGCGTGGCCAGCGGGTCCGCGCCCGGCTCCCCCCCGAGCCGCGCGACAAGGGCCGCGACACGCACCGGCGGCACCCACCAGCTCCACTCGTACTCCGTGAGCCCCGGTCCGAAGAAGCGCTCCACGCCCGGCCCGAGGTCCTGCCCCTCGATCCGGATCCCGCCCTCGGCGGCTCGGGCCACGAGCGAGCGCACGGTGCCGTCCGCGTCGCGCCGGTCCTCGAGCACGACCCGGTCGCTGGGCCCGTCCGCGCTCATCAGTGTCCCCGGTCCAGCCACTCCTGCAGATGCGGACGCTCGGCCCCGATCGTCGTGGCGTCGCCGTGCCCGGTGAGCACGACCGTCTCGGCCGGCAGGTCGAAGAGCCGCGCGGTGATCGAGTCGATGATCGTCGGGAAGTCGCTGAACGACCGCCCGGTCGCCCCCGGCCCGCCCTGGAAGAGCGTGTCGCCGGTGAAGACCACCCCGAGCGCCGGCACGTGGAAGCAGCACGCCCCCGGCGCATGCCCCGGCGTGTGCAGGACGTGCAGGTCGACGTCGCCGACCCGCACGATGTCGCCGTCGGCCAGCTCACGGTCGGGCGCGACGTCGTACACCCGGTCCCACAGCACCCGGTCGTCCGGATGCAGGTATGCCGCGGCGCTCGTCGCGTCGTAGAGGTCACCCACCGCGCCGATGTGATCGTCGTGCGCGTGGGTGCACAGCACGGCCCGCAACCGCCGCTCGCCGACGACCTCGAGGATGGCCGCCGCGTCGTGCGGGGCGTCGATCACGAAGCACTCGTGCTCGTCGCCGATGACCCACACGTTGTTGTCCACCTCCCACGTGCCACCGTCGAGGCTGAACGTGCCCGAGGTGACCGTGTGGTCGATGCGGACCCCGCCCGGCGAGCGGGGCAGGGAGGCCGGGGACGGCGGCATACCCGACATGCGATCAGCCCTTCGCGATCTCGACGACCGAGCGCAGGACCTCGCCGCGGTGCATCTTCTCGAAGGCGGCCTCGACGTCGCCCAGCCCGATCCGCTCGGAGACGAAGTCCTCGAGCGGGAAGCGGCCCTGCCGATAGAGCTCGACGAGCATCGGGAAGTCGCGCGAGGGCAGGCAGTCGCCGTACCAGCTCGACTTGAGCGCGCCGCCGCGGCCGAAGATCTCGATCATCGGCAGCGTCACCGTGACGTCGGGTGTCGGCACCCCGACCAGCACCACCGTGCCCGCGAGATCCCTTGCGTAGAAAGCCTGCTCGTAGGTCTCCGGCCGCCCCACAGCCTCGACGACGACGTCCGCGCCGTGCCCGCCGGTGAGCTCGCGGATCGCCTCCACGGCATCCCGCTCACAGCTGTTGACGGTGTGCGTGGCCCCGAAGTGCCGCGCACCCTCGAGCTTGCGGTCGTCGACGTCGACGGCGACGATCGTCGTCGCCCCGACGAGCTTGGCCGCGGCGATCGCGGCATTGCCGACGCCGCCGCAGCCGATGACCGCGACCGAGTCGCCGCGGTGCGCGCCACCGGTGTTGACCATTGCCCCGAAGCCGGCCATCACCCCACAGCCGAGCAGCCCGACCGCACCCGCGTCGGCGGCCGAGACCTTCGTGCACTGGCCGGCCGCGACGAGCGTCTTCTCGACGAAGGCCCCGATGCCCAAGGCCGGCGACAGCTCGGTGCCGTCGGTGAGCGTCATCTTCTGCGTGGCGTTGTGGGTGGCGAAGCAGTAGTGCGGCTTGCCCTTGAGGCAGGCGCGGCACTGCCCGCACACCGCCCGCCAGTTGAGGATGACGAAGTCTCCGGGCGCGACGTCGGTGACGCCGGCGCCGACCCTCTCGACGACCCCGGCCGCCTCGTGCCCGAGCAGGAAGGGGAAGTCGTCGTTGATGCCCCCCTCGCGATAGTGCAGGTCGGTGTGGCAGACCCCGCACGCGTGGACCGCGACGACCGCCTCGCCCGGCCCCGGGTCAGGCACGACCACCTCGACCAGCTCGACCGGCGCACCCTTGGCGCGCGCGATGACCCCCATCACCGTATGTGGCATGCCGACTCCTCCTCGCGTCCGGACGTGGTCCCCCCAAGGCAAGCGGGCGGCCTACCGAAACACAAGGGGGGGTATGCCGCGTGGCCGCGTTTGCGCAGGCAGGCGCCGCATTCGCCACTTGCCCGAGCGGCAAGCGGCCTATCCTGGGCGGCATGCCCGCGCCCCTCTTCGACGAGCTCATCCACGAGCGGACCCGGTTGCAGCTGACCGGTCTGCTCGCGGCGGTCGTCGAGGCCGAGTTCGGCGCGCTGCGCGACAGCCTCGGGGTGAGCGACTCCGCGCTGTCCAAGCACCTGCGGGTGCTCGAGGACGCGGGCTATCTCACGACCCGTCGGCAGCGTGACGGCTCGCGCGCCTTCACCCTCGCCGCGCTGACCGACGAGGGCCGGCACGCCTTCTGCGGGCACGTCGCGGCGATCCAGCGGCTCGCCGGGGTGGCCTCGATGCGTGCCGGTGGACGCCGGGTGCCGGCCAAGCACGTGCCACTGAGCCGGCGCCCGACCGGGTGAGGGGGACGCCAGTGCCTAGCGACCACCCCGATCGACGACCAGTGCTTGTCATCGAGCATCAGGCCACCTGCCCGCCCGGCTGGCTCGGCGAGTGGCTCACCGACGAGGGCCTCACCCTCGACATCCGTCGTCCGTATGCCGCTGCACCCCAGTCAGATTCGCCCCACTACCTGCCGAGCGGGCTCGCGGCATACTGCGCGCTCGTCGTGCTCGGCGGCTCGATGGGCGCCAACGACGACGCCACGGTCGGCTGGCTCGGACCGGTGAAGAAGCTGATCCGCGAGGCAGCCGAGCGCGAGCTGCCGACCCTCGGGGTGTGCCTGGGACATCAGCTCGCCGCGGTCGCCCTCGGCGGACGGGTCGAGCCGAATCCGCGGGGTCAGACGATGGGCCTTCAGCACGTGCCCTGGACGACTGCCGCGCACACCGACCCGGTGCTGGGGCCGGTGGCCGGCCGCGACGGTCCGAATACCGTTGCGGTTCAATGGAACAACGACATCGTCGTCGCCGAGCCGGCGGGCTCCACGGCACTCGCCCGCGCCGGCACGGGTGAGCTGCTCGCGGCCCGCTTCGCACCCACCGTGTGGGGCGTGCAGTGGCATCCAGAGGCCGGCGCCGACCTCATCGGCCCGTGGGCCGACAAGGACCGGGCCGCCGCCCGCGACCGAGGGGTCGACGTCGACGCGGTCGTCGGTGCGGTCCGCGCGGCCGAGCCGGCCCTGCGGCATACCTGGTCGAGACTGGCGCGCGGCTTCGCCGCTGCCGTGTCGACGACTCGCTGAGCGAGCGCCGCCCGCCGCGTCAGCCCTCCGACGTGCCGATCCCCGCGACCTGCTCGCCGAGCTCGGCGCGCTGCCGCAGGGTCTCGTGCACCTGACGGTCCAAGGCGGTCGCGGGAGCGTCGTCGATCCGGACGACCAGCGCCGTGGCGATCGCCGCAAGCCCCTCGCCCCGCCCGGTGAGCCCGAGACCGTCGGTCGTCGTGCCGCTCACGCTCACCGGCGCGCCGACCGCGGCGGTGAGCGCCGCCTCGGCGAGCGGCCGCTGGGTGCCGATCCGCGGCCGGTTGCCGACGACCTGGACCGCGACGTTGCCGATGTCGAAGCCCGCCTCACGCACCAGCCGGGCGGCCTCGGCGAGCAGCACCCGCCCGGGCGCGCCGGCGAGCTCGGGCCGGTTGGTGCCGAAGTGCGCTCCGAGATCGCCGATCCCGGCTGCCGAGAAGAGGGCGTCACACGCCGCGTGGCAAGCAACGTCGCCGTCGGAGTGACCCTCGAGGCCTGGCTCTCCCGGCCAGAGCAGGCCGGCCACCCACAGCTCGCGATCCGATCCCGCCGGCGCGAAGCCGTGCACGTCGACGCCGATCCCGATGCGCGGCAGCGGCGTCGGAGCGCTCACGAGCCGCTCCGGTCCCAGTCGATCGGCCCGCGGTGCAGCTTGCTCGGCGCCGCCTGGGCGACCGGCTTGACGACGAGCCGGTCGATGTTGACGTGCTGCGGCACCCGCACACAGAACGCGATGCACTCCGCGACGTCCTCGGCCACGAGCGGCCGGTCGACTCCGGCGTAGACGGCATCCGCCCGCTCCTGGTCGCCGTAGAAGCGGGTGAGCGAGAAGCCGTCGGTCCACACCATGCCCGGGTCGATCTCGACGACCCGGATCGGCTCGCCGTTGAGCTCGAGGCGCAGCGTCTCGACGACCGCGGTCGCGCCGTGCTTGGCGGCGGCATACCCGGCCCCGCCCTCGTAGACGGTCAGGCCGGTGAGCGAGGAGACGACGACGACGGTGCCGCCGGTCCTGGAGCGTCGGATCGCCGGCAGCAGCGCCTGCGTCACGTGCAGGACCCCGAGCACGTTCGACTCGAACATCGAGCGCCACTCCGCGGGGTTGCCCTCCTCGATCCGGGCCATCCCCAGCGCTCCGCCGGCGTTGTTGACCAGGACGTCGCAGTCGCCGATCTCGGCGACCGCCGCGGTGACGGAGTCGGCGTCGGAGACGTCCATGACCACGGCCCGCACCCCTGCCATCGGGTATGCCGCGCGGATCGCCGCCGCCGTCTGCTCCAGCGGCTCGCGCCGACGGCCGCAGACGACGACGTCGAAGCCGTCGCGGGCCAGCGCGTGAGCGGTGGCGGCACCGATGCCGGAGCCGCCCCCCGTGACGACCGCCACTGGACGCGGGCTGGACTGCTCACTCGGGGACATCGGCTCCTCCTGCCATTCGTCGGCGTGCGGGCCCCAGCCTAGGGGTGGTCGGTCAGGAGCCGCGTCGCACCCACCAGCCCGGCCGCGCCGGCGCCCCAGCTGATCATGCGCCAGAGACGCCAGTGGCCTCGCCGGCGGCGATCCGCTCGGCGGTGGCGAGGTCGGCCGGCGTCGTGACCTTGACCGCGAGGGGGTCGCCCGCGACGACGAGCACCGGCCGGCCGAGCCGCTCGACCAGCCCTGCGTCGTCGGTGGCCAGGCTGCCGTATGCCGCGTGCGCGGCAAGGAGGACCTCACGCCGGAAGCCCTGGGGGGTCTGCACCGCGCGCAGAGTGGCCCGCTCGAGGGTCTGCACGACGAGCCCCTCGGCGTCGACCGACTTCACCGTGTCGACGACCGGCAGGCCGGGCACGACGGCCGGGGTGGCCTCGCTGACCGCGCCGGCCACCCGGTCGAAGAGGTCCGGCGGGGCGAAGGCGCGGGCGGCGTCATGAACGAGGACGACCTCGCACTCGGCCGGCAGCCAGCGCACCCCGGCGAGCACCGAGTCACCTCGCTCGGCGCCGCCAGGCACGACCTGCACGGCGACGCCGCTGCTCCGGATCAGCGGCTCGAGCAGGTCCTGGGCGTCCTCGACGTGGCTGGCGGGGACGACGGCGACCACGCACCCCACCTGGGCGGCCTGCACGGCGGCGTGCGCGGCATACCAGAGCAGTGGCCGGCCGGCGACGGTGACGAAGGCCTTGGGCACGTCGGCGCCGAGGCGCGTGCCGGCCCCGGCCGCAACGACGACGACCCCGACGCGGCCACGCTGGGTGGCCGTCGGGGTCGTCACGGCAGTGCGGTGAGCGCGAGCGCTCAGGAGGCGAGGACCTCGTCGAGGATCGACTCGGCCTTCTCCTCGTTGGTCTTCTCGGCGAGCGCGAGCTCGGAGACGAGGATCTGGCGAGCCTTGGCGAGCATCCGCTTCTCACCGGCGGACAGGCCGCGGTCCTTGTCGCGGCGCCACAGGTCGCGAACGACCTCGGCGACCTTGATGACGTCGCCGGAGGCGAGCTTCTCGAGGTTGGCCTTGTAGCGACGCGACCAGTTGGTCGGCTCCTCGGTGTATGCCGCGCGCAGCACCTGGAAGACCCGGTCGAGGCCCTCCTGCCCGACGACATCGCGAACGCCGATGTCGTCGCAGCTGTCGGCCGGCACGTGGATCGTGAGGTCGCCCTGGGCGACTCGCAGGCGGAGGTAGACCCTCTCGACGCCCTTGATCGTGCGATTCTGGATTTCTTCGATCAGTGCCGCCCCGTGATGCGGGTACACGACGGTGTCGCCGACCTTGAAGACCATGTGGTGTTATCCCCTTTCGCGACCCCCAGGATATCACGGGAGTCGGGGGTGCCGCGCCCGGCGAAGTCGACGTTTGCGCAGGTCACCGCCCTGCAGCCGGTCCAGATCGAGCCCGCCGAGGGCTTGACAAGAGCGGCCGCGACATGCATCGGCGAGCCGTGTCGGGGGTCACCCGCCGATCCGCGGGTCGGGCCGGTAGGCTGCCACCCGTGAAGCGACTCCACCGCGTCCTTGCCGCCACCGCCGTCGGCGCCTCGACCGTCGCCCTCTCGGCCTGCTCCTTCTTCTCCCCGCTGCAGACCGCCAAGCCCTACGCCCCCGGCGACGGTGTGAGCGCCACCAGCGGCGCCGTGCGCGGCGTCAACCTCGTCGTCGTGTCCGAGGCTGCCGGCAAGCCCGGGGCGATCAACGGTGCAATCGTCAACGCAGGCGACCAGCCGGTCTCGGTGAGCTTCCAGTCCGCTGAGGGAGCGACGACCGCGCCGATCTCGGTGCCGGCCAAGGGCTCGACGAAGATCACCGGAGCCACGCTCGACAAGGTCGCGAAGGCGCCCGGCTACCTGACCGACATCTACCTCGTCACCCCCCAGGGCAAGACCGCGGTGTCGGTGCCGGTGCTCAAGCCCGAGGGGCCCTACGAAGGGCTCGGCCCCAAGGCCTGAGGGTCGGTCTGCAGACAGCTCTTCGGGCGCTTCTTCGGGCGCTGAGACCACCGGGCGATCGTGCGGTTGCTGCGGTACGCGCCTCTGAGCCTGGTCGTAGCTCGGCCGGGTCTCCGCGCGCCGCTCGCGTCCCCCGTGCCCACCCGACGCCCGTCGATAACCTGCTGAACCGCCGATATCCGGCTGGCTCAGCCGGTTGTTGCTCCAGCAGCACGCTGCAACCTGCTGAACCGTCGATATCCGGCTGGCCCAGCCGGTTGTTGCTCCAGCAGCACGCTGCAACCCGCTGAATCGTCGATATCCCGCTGAGCCGTCGATAACCCGCTGGCCCGTCGACAGCCGACGAGGGCGGGACGACGCCGGCCGGTCAGGCCTCGAACTTGTAGCCCAGGCCGCGGACCGTGAGGATGTACCGCGGGTTGGCCGGGTCGGGCTCGATCTTGGCCCGCAGCCGCTTGACGTGGACGTCGAGGGTCTTGGTGTCACCGACGTAGTCGCTGCCCCAGACCCGATCGATGAGCTGGCCACGGGTGAGCACCCGCCCGGCATTGCGCAGCAGCAGCTCGAGCAGCTCGAACTCCTTCAGCGGCATCGGGGTCGGCGTGCCGCCGACCGTGACGACGTGCCGCTCGACGTCGAGGCGCACCGGGCCGGCCTCGACCGTCGCCGGCGTCAGCTCCTCCGGCTCGGCATTGCGGCGCAGCACGGCCTTCACCCGAGCCAGCAGCTCGCGCGCCGAGTAGGGCTTGGTGACGTAGTCGTCGGCGCCCATCTCCAGGCCGAGGACCTTGTCGATCTCGGCGTCCTTGGCGGTGAGCATGATGATCGGGACGCTCGAGCGGGACCGGAGCGCGCGGCATACCTCGATGCCGGAGAGCCCGGGCAGCATGAGGTCGAGCAGCACGAGGTCGGCGCCCCCGGCATCGAACTCGGCCAAGCCCTCGGGCCCGGTGGCCGCGACGGCGACCTCGTAGCCCTCCTTGCCGAGGAGATAGGACAACGGGTCGGAGAACGACTCCTCGTCCTCGACGATGAGGATCCGGCTCATGCGGGTCGGGCCTCCCTGCTCGGGTTGGGTTCAGGGCTTGTGGACAGCTGCGGTATGCCGCTCGGCGGCACCGAGCGCGGCGTGCGGACCGTGGCCGGGTCGATGCCGGCGGCGAGCAGGTCGGCGTCGCTGAGGGCGGGCTGCACCCCCGTGGTGGACTGGTCGTCCGGACCGTAGGCGGGTGCAGGCAGGCGGATCGTGAAGGTCGAGCCGCGGCCGACCTCGCTCCACACCGTGACGTCACCGCCGTGGTTGGCGCAGACGTGCTTGACGATCGACAGGCCCAAGCCGGTGCCGCCGGTGGCCCGCGAACGGGCCGCGTCGAGCCGGTAGAAGCGCTCGAAGATCCGGCCCAGCTCGGCCTCCGGGATGCCCTGGCCCTGGTCGGTGACGATGATCTCGCGGGCCCCGTCGTTGGCCACGAGCGCGCGGACCGCGACCCGGGTGCCGCTCGGGGAGTAGGAGACCGCGTTGACGACGAGGTTGCGCACGGCGGTGACGAGCAGCCCCTTGTCGCCCCACACCCAGCAGTCACGGTCGCACTTGACGACGAGGTCGATGTCGCGCTCCTCCGCGACGACCGACACGTCGTCGACCGCCTGCTCGACGACCTCGGCGAGATCCACGGCGTCCGGCTCGGAGAGCCGGTCCTCGGACTGCAGCCGGGACAGTTGCACGATGTCGGTGACGAGCTGGTCGAGCCGCTTGGTCTCCTTGCGCATCCGCTTGGCGAACCGGGCCACCGCCTCGGGGTCGTCGCGCGCGCCGCGGATCGCCTCGGCGAGCAGCATCAGCCCGCCGACCGGCGTCTTGAGCTCGTGGCTGACGTTGGCGACGAAGTCCCGGCGGACCTCCTCGACGAGGTAGGCATGGCTGCGGTCCTCGACGAGCAACAGGGTGTGCTCGGCCCCGAGCCGGGTGGCCCGGGCGTTGACGACCCGACGGGCGTCGGCCCGGGGGCCACGGGGCAGCGCGAGCTGCTCCTCGACGACCCCGCCCTCGACGACGGCCCGACGGGCCAGGGCGAGCAGCGGGCCATGGGCGACGCGGGTGCCGCGGACCAGGCCGTGGGTGACGGCGGTCGGCGAGCAGGCGACGACCGACTGCCTGGTGTCCAGGACGATGCCGGAGAGGGCCAGCGCGCTGAGCAGATCGGTGACCTCGGTGGGCAGCGCGTCCGCGTCCGGCTCGGCGCCCACGTCGACCGCCGACGGTGCGCGCCTGCGGTGCCACGCGGCATACCCGATGAGCAGGCCGAGCAGGCCGCCCACGAGCGAGCCCACCAGCGCGGCCATCCAGAGGTTCACGGCTCTAGGCTAGGGGTCGCCACGGTGGCCGAGCACCGTCTCCCGCCCGCTCACGCGATGTTCACCCCGAGACCGGGCGATGTTCACCGGCCACTGCGAGGCTCCGGGCGCCGGGCTGGCGCACCACCGGAGCGCACGGCCACGACGTCGAGAGGTGAGGCATGCGGCAGGTCTTCCACGCAGAGCTGGAGAGCATCAGCGACCAGCTCGTCGACATGACACGGCTGGCTCGCTCGGCCATGGCGCGAGCCACGACCGCGCTGCTCGACGCCGACCTGCACCTCGCCGAGGACGTCATCGCCGGGGACCGGCAGCTCGACCTGTCCCGCGAGCGCCTCGACGCGCTCGCCGTCGACGTGCTGGCCCGTCAGCAGCCGGTTGCGACCGACCTGCGGATCGTCGTCACCGCGCTGCGGATGAGCGCCGACCTCGAGCGGATGGGCGACCTGGCGCGACACGTCGCGAAGGTCGCCCGGCTGCGCTATCCCTCGTCGGCCGTGCCCGCCCCGCTGCGCGCGCACGTGCTCGAGATGGGGCAGGTCGCCGAGCGGATCGTCGCCAAGGCCGGCTCGGTGATCGCCGCCCGCGACATCGACATGGCGGTCACCCTCGAGCAGGACGACGACGCGATGGACGAGCTGCACCGGCGGCTGTTCACCGTGCTGTCGACGCACGATCTGCCGACCGAGACGGTCGTCGACCTCACCCTGCTCGGTCGCTACTACGAGCGCTTCGCCGACCACGCGGTGTCGCTGGCGCGCCGGGTCGTCTACCTGGTCACCGGGGAATACCACACGGAGGCGTCGGTCGACCACGACGCCAACGAGGACGACCCGTCGCTGGCGATGCTGCGCCGGGACTGACTACTTCTTGCCCTGGTTGGCGACGGCCTGGGCGGCAGCGGCAGCGGCCTCCGGGTCGAGGTACTCCCCCGGGCCGGTCGGCATGAAGTCCTCGCCGATCCGGTAGACCAGCGGCTGGCCGGTGGGGATGTTGAGCTCGGCGATGGCGTCGTCGGCGATGCCGTCGAGGTGCTTGACCAGGGCCCGCAGGCTGTTGCCGTGGGCGACGACGAGCACCGTCTTGCCGGCGGCCAGGTCGGGACAGATCTCGCCCTCCCAGTAGGGCATGAGCCTCGGGATGACGTCCTTGAGGCACTCCGTGCGCGGCACCTCGATGCCGGCGTAGCGCGGGTCGTCGGTCTGCGCGTACTCGTTGGTCGGCTCGATCGGCGGCGGCGGGGTGTCGAAGGAGCGGCGCCACAGCATGAACTGCTCGTCGCCGTACTTGTCGCGGGTCGCGGCCTTGTCCAGGCCCTGCAGCGCGCCGTAGTGGCGCTCGTTGAGCCGCCAGCTGCGCTTGACCGGGATCCAGTGCCGGTCGCACGCGTCGAGCGCGAGGTTGGCGGTGGTGATCGCCCGGCGCAGCACGGACGTGTGCACGATGTCGGGCAGGAAGCCCTTCTCGGCGAGCAGCGTGCCGCCGGCGACGGCCTCGGCGCGGCCCTGGTCGTTGAGGTCGACGTCGACCCAGCCGGTGAAGAGGTTCTTCGCGTTCCACTCGGAGTGACCGTGCCGGAGCAGGATGAGCGTGTATGCCATGTCGTCAGCCTATTGCCGGGGTGCGAGCCGGGGTTTATCGGGTGACCCGATAGACCCCGGTCAGTCGTCCAGGGTGCTGCCCTCGAGCAGTGGGCGGAAGGCCTCGAGGTTGGCCAGCGACTCGCCGCGGGAGACCCGCCAGGCCCACTCCTTCCTCATCGAGGTGAGGAAGCCGAGGACGAGCAGGTCGTTGAAGGGCTGGTCCGCGCCCTCCAGGGCCACCCCGAACAGCCGGTCGAGGTATGCCGTGTCGAGCCCCGCCGTCGGCGTCTGACCGCGAAGCCACACGTCACCGTCGGCGTCGACGGCATACCCGAGCAGGGGCATCCGCAGGTTGCGGCGCAACAGGAAGCGATAGACCTCGGCGTGGTTCTCGTCGGGGTTGCGGATGACAAAGGCGCTCACCGAGGTGAGGTCGTCGCGCACGAGCAGCGACACGACGGTGCGCAGCTTGCGCTCGCCGGGCAGGGTGACCACCCACTCGCCGTCGCGCGGTCCGGGCTCGCACGGCAGCTCCGCATCCGTCGTGTATGCCGCGAGCGCGGCCACCGCGCGCTGGGCCGGGCTCTGCGGGGGCGGGGCCGAATCCGATGCGTCGCTCACCGGCACAGTCTCACCCGAAACCGGGCGAGCCGCATCGCTGGGCACCGACGTCAGGGAATGACGAGGGCAGGGACGCCGACGAGCGCTCCGGCGTCGGCGATCGGCGAGGGGGTGCGGGTGCGGCCCGCGTCGGCATAGACCTGCAGCAGCCGCTGGGCCGTTGCCTCCCAACCGAAGTCGGCCGCATGCGCAACTGCCTTGCGCGACAAGCGAGCTCGCCGATCGTCGTCGAGCAGCACGCCCTCGAGGGCATCGGCCCAGTCGGCCAACTCGTGGCTCGCCACGAGCACCCCGGCGGCGCCCACCGCGGTCGGCAGCCCACCCACCCGGGCGGCGACGACCGGCGTGCCGCAGGCGAGCGCCTCGACGGCGACCAGGCCGAAGGACTCGTTGTAGGAGGGGACGGCGACAAGGTCCGCAGCGCGGTACCACTGGGCGAGCAGCTCACGGGCGACCGGCTTGACGAAGCGCACCTGGGTCTGCAGCCCCAGCTCGGCGGTGAGCTCGGCGAGGCTCTCGGGGTGCTCGAGGCCGGAGCCGCTCGGCCCGCCGACGATGGCGACGACGAGCTGGCCCGGGCCGTGCCGCCACTCGGGATGCCGGTCGAGCAGCGCGCGAGCAGCCCGGACGAGCAGGTCAGGCGCCTTGAGCGGCTGGATCCGGCCGACGAAGAGCAGCACCCGCGCGTCGGTCGGCAGCCCGACGAGTGCCCGCGCTGCCAGCCGATCGCCGGGCGTGAAGACGGACAGGTCCACCCCCGGCGGTACGACCCGCACCCGAGCCGGGTCGGCGGCATACAGGCGGGTGAGCTGCTCGGCCTCGTCGACGGTGTTCGCGGTGAGCATGTCGGCGGCCTCGACGACCTGCGCCTCGCCGATCTCGCGGCCGGGCGGCTCGGGGCTGTCGCCGGCGGCGAGCGCGGCATTCTTGACCCGCGCCATCGTGTGCATCGTGTGCACGAGCGGCACCTGCCAGCGGTCGGCGGCGAGCCAGCCGACCTGCCCCGATAGCCAGTAGTGGCTGTGCACGAGGTCGAACCAGCCCTCCGGGCGAGCGGCGCCGATGCGCATCACGCCGGCCGCGAAGGCACACAGCTGGCCGGGCAGGTCGTGCTTGGACAGGCCCTCATAGGGGCCGGCGGTGATGTGCCGGACGGTGACGCCGGGGGTGAGCTCGACGGTCGGGGGCAGCGCGCCGGTCGTCGCGCGGGTGAGGATCTCGACCTCGCGCCCGGTGCGTGCCAGCTCGCGGGCGACCTCGCTGACGTAGACGTTGAGGCCGCCGGCGTCGCCCGTGCCCGGCTGCTCGAGCGGTGAGGTGTGGACGCTGATCATCGCGATCCGGCGGATCTGCTCCGGCGTCACGGCGCGTCCTCTCGGTGGCGGCTGGCTGGCGGGGGCTGCATCGGGCGACAACCCGCGCCGGGGGCGCGACATTCCCGACTACCGTGACGGTATGCCGCGCGCCTCCTCCCAGCCGCAGCTGCCGGTGCGTCCGGCCCGGCCGGCCCGGCCACAGGGCCGGGCGACGCGGGGCACGACGGGCACCAACCGGCTGCGTCGCTGCGACCGATGGCTGGCCGGGCCACAGGCCTGGCGGCTGCGCGCTCCGGCCGAGCCGCCGGTGGTCGTCGACCTGGGCTACGGCCGCACCGGCTGGACCGCGCGCGAGCTGCGCGACCGGCTGGCCAGGGTGCGCCCGGACGTGCAGGTCGTCGGGGTCGAGATCGACCCGGAGCGGGTGGCGGCGGCGCAGCCGCTGGCGGGCGACGGGCTGAGCTTCCGGGTCGGGGGCTTCGAGGCGCCCGTCGACACGGCCGGCGGGCTCGACGGACGGCCGGACCGGCCGGTGTCGGTGATCCGGGCGTTCAACGTGCTGCGCCAGTACGACGAGGGCGAGGTGGCGGCTGCGTGGGCGCTGATGCGGTCACGGCTCGCACCGGAGGGGATCGTGGTCGACGGGACGTGCGACGAGCTCGGTCGGCGTGCGTCGTGGATCACCCTGGACGCGAACGGCCCTGTCTCGCTGACCTGCTCGCTGCGCTTGGCCGGCCTGGAGCGGCCGAGCGACGTCGCGCCCCGGCTGCCCAAGGCGCTCATCCATCGCAACGTCCCGGGCGAGGCCGTGCACACGGCCCTCGCAGCGCTCGACCGGGCGTGGGAGCGGGCCGCCGGGCACGCGGCATACGGGGTGGTCACGCGCTGGGTCGAGACCGTGCGCACGCTCCGCGCTGACGGCTGGCCGGTCGAGGGCGGGCCGGCGCGGTGGCGGCTCGGCGAGGTGACGCTCGGGTGGGATGCCGTGCGCCCCAACGAGACTCAGCGCGAGTAGTCGTCCTCTAGCCGCTCGATGTCAGCCTCGTCGAAGAAGCCGAAGCCCACCTCGAGCAGCCGACCGGGGCGGTCGCCCGTGTTGGCCATCCGATGCACCGCCCCGCGGGGGACGAACACCGTCTCGCCGACCTCGGCGGACCAGGTGCGGTCGTCGACGGTCACCGTGATCGGGACGTCGAGGATGTGCCACATCTCGCCGCGGTGCTCGTGACGCTGCAGGCTCAGCCGGTGGCCGGGCTCAACGGTGATGATCTTGACGGTCACCGTCTCGTTGGACACGAACTGCTGGAAGGTCCCCCAGGGTCGCTCGCTCGTGAAGATGTCTTCGCGCGGATCGCGATTGCCCGTGTCGTACTCGGCACGGTGATGACGCACCGGGGCGGGGTCCGGCGGCGACTGCGAGTCGGTCATGAGGCTCCTGTCGGGCGCGGGCCGCGCCGTTCGGCTGCCGGCCACAGCCAGCCAGTATGCCGCAGGCACGTCGACGCAGCTCGGGTCAGGCCAGCGTGTCCAGCACGATGGTGACCGGCCCGTCGCCGACGAGGTGCACCTGCATGTGCGCGCCGAAGCGACCGGTGGCGACGGTGAGGCCGCGAGCCCTGAGGGCCTCGGCGACCGCCTCGACGAGCGGCTCGGCGACCGGCCCGGTGGCGGCGGCGGACCACGACGGACGGCGCCCCTTGCGGGTGTCGGCGTAGAGGGTGAACTGGCTGACGACGAGAACCTCGCCGCCGGTCTCGGCGACCGAGCGCTCGCTGGGCAGGATCCGCAGCTCGGCGATCTTGCGGGCCAGCCGGTCGACCTGGGCCGGGCCGTCGTCGTGGGTGACCCCGACGAGGACGGCGAGGCCGAGCCGGTCGGGGGAAGCGGCGATGGCTCCGACGACCTCGCCGTCGACCTCGACGCGGGCGGCACTCACCCGCTGCACGACCGCCCTCACGGCAGGGTGGCCTCGATCGCGCCGACCGGCCGGCCGTGCCCGAGGACGGGGGCGTCCTCGAGGGCGGCATACAGGGTGGGCGTGCCGACGCCGAGCCGGCGCAGGACGGCCGACAGCACGATGGACTTGGCCCTGGTGTGGCCATCGGCGATCTTGACGGCGATGCCGCGGCCGTCGGCCAGGCCGACGGCATAGACGCTCTCGGCGCCGTCCTTGGCGACCAGGCCGCCGACCTCGCGCATCAGCGCGGTGACCTGCCGGCCGGTGCCGCCGACGTGCTCGGGATGGGCTCGCATCGCGAGGGCGACACGGGCCTCGGGGCTCTCGGGAGCCGCGGTGGGGGCGGCGGCGATCCGGCCGAAGGCGCGGGCCAGCGACTGCAGCGGGATGCCGTGCAGGGGGGCGCCGCAGCCGTCGATCGCGAGCGCGCCGACATGGGCGCCCCCGAGGCGCTCGACGGTGCCGGTGATGGCCTGCTGCACGGGGTGGTCGGGGTCAAGGTAGGTGTCGGTCGGCCAGCCGCCGGCGACCGCGGTCGCGAGCATCGCGGCGTGCTTGCCGGAGCAGTTCTGGGCCAGCGACGTCTTGGGGCGGTCGGCGCGAAGCCAGGCCTCGCGGAAGCGCTCCTCGACGGGATAGTCGGGGGTGTTGAGCAGGTCGGCCTCGGTGAGTCCGGCGCCGTGCAGGATCTCCAGGGCGGTCTGCTGGTGGAAGTCCTCGCCGGAATGGCTGGCGCAGGCGAGGGCGAGCTGGTGGGCCGGGAGGTCGAGGCCGGCGGTGACCATGCCGACGGCCTGGATCGGCTTGTTGGCCGAGCGGGGGAAGATCAGGCCGGTCGGGTCGCCCCAGGCCTGCTCGAGCCGCCCGTCGGGCGAGGTGACGGCGACAGTCCCGCGATGGACGCTCTCGACCGTGCCGCTGCGGACGACCTGGGCGAGGATCGGCGCCTCGGTGAGGGCGCGGGACACGATGTCGGGCACGAGAGGCAAGTATGCCGCGCGCGGCACGGCGGGCGGGGGCGAGGGGAAGGGTCGCGCCGGGGCTATCGGATGCTCCACGATGCGGCCAATCCTGACGCAACCACGATTGCGTCAGGACTCGCGGCGTCCTGGGGCAACCTGGGATGCACCACGATGCGGCCAATCCTGATGCAACCACGATTGCGTCAGGACTCGCGGCGTCCTGGGGCAACCCTGGGATGCACCAGGAACGACGTGAATGGGGAGCATCCGATAGTCGCCGGAGCCATGCCCCCGGTGCCGCCGACCCTGCGAATCGACGCCCGGGCGGCGTCCTGGCTCACCCGCAGCCTCCTCAGCCCGACCCACCGGGTCAGCCGCTCGCGTCCTCACCCGCACACGAAAAGACGCCGCCCTCCCGAGAGCTCGGGAGGGCGGCATCCCTCAGCAGTCACACCGACAGGTCAGGCCGACCCAGGCAGACCTGGCGAATCAGTCGCCGACCTTCTTGGCAGCGGTCTTGGTGGCGCGGGTGGTCTTGGCCGCGGTCTTGCGAACGCCGGTGGAGGCGGCGCGGGTGCGGGCCGTCGTCTTCTTGGCGCCGGTCGCCGCGGTGGTGCGGGTGCGGGTGGCGGCGGCGCGGGTCCGGGCGGTGCCGGACTTGACCGTCGTCGCGACCTCCTTGGCGTCCTTCTCGACGACGTCGGCGACCTTGGCCGCGACCTGCTTGGCCTCGGTGGCAGCGGTCTTGATCGTGGCGACGGCAGCCTTCTCGGTCTGCGCGGCGGCCTTGCGGGCTGTGGTCACGGCGCCCTTGCCGGCAGCGACGGTCGTCTCGACCTGGTGCTTGAGGTCGGTGGTCGCCTGCTGGCTGCGGATCCGCTTGACCAGGCTCTCGCCGCGCGCAGCGAGCTCCTCGACGGTGTGCTGCGCCTTGGCAGCCATCTCGATGCCGCGGCCCATCGCGTCGGCCGGCGCAGCCTGGAAGTCCTTGGCCGCCTTGTTGGCCTTCTTGGTGAGCTCCTTCTGCACCTTCTCGAGCTGCTTCTGGATCTTCTTGACGTCCTTCTGCAGGCTCTTGGCGTCGAGGTCCTTGGTGGCGGCGACGAAGCGGTCCTGCGCCTCGCGGACCTTCTCGACGGCCAGGTCGGTCGCGCCGACGACGGCCATCACGTTGGTGCGGGCGTCGGTCGCGGCGCGGCCGAGGTCCTCGCGAAGAGCGGCGGTGCGGGTCTTGCGTGCCATGGTGAGCTCCTTGTGGTCGGGCACGGGGTCAGGGGTGTGCGAAGGCTGCCGTGGTGTGGTCGGGCGCCTCGACACGGGCAGCGTTGTCCTCGAGGAAGGACTCATAGAGCTCCACGAGGACCCGCCGCTGCCGGTCGGTGAGCCGCTGGTCGGCCGCGAGGGCATCGAGCACCTCGGGCACCTCGCGCTGCTGGGACTCGGCATCGAGGATCCCGGCTCGCACGAAGAGCGACTCCGCCGAGACCTCCAGACCACGGGCGATCTGCTGGAGGATCTCAGCGCTCGGCTTCTTCAGGCCCCGCTCGATCTGGCTGAGGTAGGGGTTGGAGATGCCGGCGAGCTCCGACAGCTGACGCAGCGACAGCTTGGCGGCCATGCGCTGCTCGCGCAGGTAGCCGCCCAGGTCGTGCATCAGGGTCGGGGTCACGGCATACAGTCTGCTTGCTGCAGTTAGCAAAACGCAAACTGGAGATAGCGTGATCCTGCCCACGTCGTCAATCCGGTATGCCGCCGTGCTGGCACGGCTGCAGATCTTGCGGTGAGATGGGAGAATGGCCGCATGACTTCCGGTGCTCTTGCCGCCCGCCCGACGACCGGCACGCTCATCACCGTCGCCCCCACCGGGGCCGAGACCGCCAAGACCGACTGCCCCGCGCTGCCGACGACCGTCGAGGAGCTCGTCGAGACCGCCCAGCGCTGCGAGGCCGCGGGGGCCGGCCTCATCCACGTCCATGTGCGTGACGCGAGCCACGCACCGACCCTCGACGCGGCATACCTGCGGGATGCGGTCCAGGCGCTCCGCGAGTCGACCGACCTGATCGTCCAGCTCTCGACCGGCGGCTCGGTCCACGACCCGCTCGAGCGGCGGCTCACCGTGCTCGACGCCGACCCCGACTCGTGCTCGCTCACCTGCGGCACGACGAACTTCGGCGACGAGGTCTTCCTCAACCCGTGGGGCTTCATGGTCGACCTCTATCGGATGGCCCAGGAGCGCGAGGTCGTCCCCGAGTTCGAGATCTTCGAGCTCGGCCACCTCGCCTCGCTGCGCCGGCTCATCGACACCTGCGGCCTGCCCTATGGCGGCCGGGTGCACGTCGACCTCGTCCTCGGCGTGCCCGGAGCGCTCCCCGCCACCCCGCAGGCCGTGCTCGCTGGGCTGGCCATGCTGCCCGCCGAGGTCACCTCGTGGTCGGCGACCGGCATCGGCCGCGGCCATCTGCCCGTGCTGGCGACGACGCTCGCCGCCGGCGGCCACCTGCGGGTCGGCATGGAGGACAACCTCCTCTTCGCCAAGGGCCGCCCGGTGCAGCACAACGCCGAGCTCGTCGAGCGGGCCGCCGAGGCCGCCCGACTCATGCAGCGGCCGCCGCTGACGACGACCGAGGCACGCGACCTGCTCGGCATCCGCAACCGGCGGCATACGCTCGGGGCATGACCTACGACGCACGCCTTGACGGCGTCTCCTGGGATGCCGTGCAGGCCGCGGTCGCGGGCCACCGCTGCTACCCCACGCCCGACTCCTACGAGCATCCCGAGACCGGCACCAGCTTGGTGCTGTCCGCCGCCGAGGACGGGCGCGGCGTGGACGTCTGGCTCAACCTGGTCCGCGGCACCTGGTACGGCCACGAGGCCTCGCTCGAGCTGAGCTCGCTCGCCGGTCGGCTCGGCGGTGTCCTGCTGGGTCAGGAGGGCGAGCGACTCGATCAGGCGGGCCTGTATGCCGCGTGGGAGCAGGCCAACCGCTTCGGGTGGCGCGTCGTCGACGAGGTCGGCTCCCAGGTCTTCACGACGACGACCGACCGAGCGATCCCGTGGTGGCAGTGGCAGTGGCAGCTCGACGGCGCCCTGCGGGAGTGGGAGGACGTGGCCTGGCTGCCGAAGATGATGTGGCTGGCTGACCTGCGCACCCGCACGGCGTCGACCTGCGCGGTGTGGCCGGAGGGCCAGGCCCAGGCGATCCCTCCGGTCGACCTGATCATCTGCACCGGTGACGGCGTCTCGCTCGTCGTGCCGCGCGAGCAGGCGCTCGCGACGCTCGGCCCGCTGGCCCGCCCCGCCCAGATCGGCAGCGTCGTCGGCCACGTCATCGACATGGAGAACGACCAGGCGGCCAAGGACGTCTATCGCCGGACCTTCGCCACGGACCGCGGCGACCGGGGCTCGACCACCGGCCGCTTCGCGATCAGCAGGGAGTCGCACGCCGTCGTGCCCGCTCACCTCGTGCTCGACCGCGGCTGAGCCCGCACCGGACCCGGACGTCAGGGCGCGTCAGGGCGCGACGATCGGCTCCTGGGCGACGTCGACCGGCCCGACGCCCGGACCACCCTCGATCACCAGGCGCGCCTCGACGGGCACCGAGCGCTTCACGACGGCCAGCCCGATCGGGCCGAGCTCGTGGTGGCGGGCCACCGAGGTCAGCCGACCGATCGCCCGGCCCAACCCCGCAGCCCCCGCAGCCCCCGCAGCCCCCGCAGCACCCACGAAGACCTCGCTGCCGAGCGGCGGCAGCACGTGCCCCGACCCGTCGAGGTGCAGGAAGACCAGCCGGCGCGGCGGCCGGCCGAGGTTGTGCACCCGGGCGATGGTCTCCTGGCCGCGATAGCAGCCCTTGTGCAGGTGGACGGCCGTGCGCAGCCAGTCGAGCTCGTGCGGGATGGTCCGGTGGTCGGTCTCGAAGCCCAGCCGCGGCCGCCACGCCGCCACCCGCAGCGCCTCCGCCGCCCACAGCCCCGCCAACGGCCGATCCCCCACTGCCGCAGCGAGATCCGCGCGCGGCACGACGAGCTCACGCCAGCGTCGCGCCGCGCCGGGGTGCTCGTCGACCGGTCCGTATGCCGCGGACCGCCCTGCCTCGCCGGTGCGTGGGTTGACCGGCTCCGCGCCGACGACCCCCGGCCACGGGTCGCGCCACGCGATCGGCTCGCCCTCGACCGACTCCGACGAGATCGGCTCTCCGACAACGGCATACGCGCCACTGACGTCCTCGACCTCGACGCGTAGCATGAACCGCATCGACTCGAGCCACCCGACGAGCTCGGGCGCGGTGCCCGGCTCGACCGTGGCCCACACCCGCTCCCCGTCGTCGACGACATGCAGGGCGTGCTCGACGTGACCGTGCGGGGACAGCACGAGCGTCTCGGTCGACGTGCGCGGCGCCAGGCCGGTGAGCGCCTGGGTCGTCATCGAGTGCAGCCACGACAGCCGGTCCGGCCCGGCGATCGTCACGACCCCCCGGTGCGACAGGTCGACGCACGCCAATCCCTCTGTCAACAGCCGCTGTTCACGGATCGGGTCGCCATAGTGCGCCGCGACGCCGGCATCGACGCCCTCGCCGGCCACCGCCCCCGGCCGGTCGAGCAAGGGGCTCACTGCGAGCGGCATACCGAGCACCATCCTTGGATCGCCATGTGCGACAGGTCGGCCGCGAAGCCCCGCTGCTCGCGCAGCACCGCGGCAAAGTCCCCCGCCGCCTCGACCGGAATCTCGTCGACCCGGTCACAGCCCAGGCACACGAGATGAACGTGGTCGGCGTGACCGGCCAGGTGGTAGGTCGGCGCGCGGTGGTCGAGGTGGGTGTGCGCGACGACGCCGAGCTGCTGCAGGGCCTCGAGCCCGCGGTAGATCGTCGACGCCGGCAGCGGCGCCCCGCCGTCGGCACCGACCGCGGCCGCCACCGCGTCCGGAGTACCGTGGCCGAGCCGCTCGAGCGCCGCGACGATCCGCCGGCGTGGCTCGGTGAGCCGCTTGCCGTGCGCCCGCGCCGCCGCCGCAAGCTCGGTCATGGTCCTCGCTCAGCCGACCCGCTTGAGCTGCGCCGACAGGTGCGGCTGCAGCGGCTGGCCCATCGCGGCCATGTCCATCGTGTACATGAGGTCGGAGTCGACCAGCCCGTAGAGGCGGGCCCCGGCGTTGTACTCCTTGGCGTGCGGGCTGCGCATCACCGAGTCGGTGCGCAGCTCGATCTTGGCCGGGCTCATCGTGCCGTAGTACATCTCGAGGATGCCGGTCGGGTGGCTGAGCAGCAGCTCGACCTCCTTGCCGTCCTCGCCCGGGCGCCAGAAGCCCACCTCGATCGCCGCCGGCCGCACCCGCTCGCCGGACTCGCTGTCGAGGATCCAGGCCCGCGCCTCCCACTGCAGGAACTGCCGGCCGTCGTGCCAGCAGCGGATCTCCTGGCCGAAGTGCTTGCTCTCGATGGTCGGATAGCCGAGCACGCCGGCGCCCTCCCACCGGCCGATGAGCCAGGCCAGCGGCCGCAGTCGCTCGGGCAGGTCGACGTCGAGCTCGAACATGCCCGCCACTCTAACCGGCCGCACCGGCGGGGTGGCCCGCGTCGACCGGCCTACGCTGCCGGCATGGACCAGCGCTCGCTCCTCGTCAAGATCACCTGTGGCGGCGCCACCCGCCCCGACCTCGAGCGGCTCAGCCAGGCGCTCACCGTCGCGACGACGGCGCTCGCGAGCGGCATACCGGTGCAGGTGTGGCTCACCGGCGAGGCGACCTGGCTGGCGACGCCGGGGCACGCCGAGACGCTCGAGCTGCCGTATGCCGCGCCGCCGGCGCAGCTGCGCGACGCCCTGCTCGCGGTGGGCGCGGTGACCGTGTGCACCCAGTGCGCAGCGCGCCGCGAGATCACCGACGCCGACCTGCTCGCGGGGGCTCGGATCGCGGGGGCAGCCGGCTTCGTCGAGCAGGCGCTCGCCCCGGGCGTGCAGGCGCTGGTCTACTGACCGGGGCGGGGCGAGGTCAGCCGAGCTTGGCCATCAGGCCGAAGACGTAGACGAGCACACCGGGCAGCAGCACCGAGGCGATCGCGAGGGCGAGCTGGGCCACGCCCTGGTGCGCGCCGGGCACGGCGCCGAGCACCCGCCGGGTCGTGTGCGAGAAGGACGCCATGAGCATGCCCAGACCGGCGCCGAAGGCAGCCGCGAAGCCCAGTCCGGGTGCGAGCAGGTAGCCGACCACCGCCCCGGCCGCCATGACCGGCAGCACCGCGAGCGAGCCGACCCGGCGCGTCCTGCCGACCAGCTCGACGACCGCGCCCACGGCCAGGCCGGACATCGCGAGCACGACGAACCCCGGCCCGCGTGGCAGCGCCGCGATCGGCAGGTATGCCGCGCCGGAGCCGAGCAGTGCGACGCCACTGGCGACCGCCGCCACCCCCTCGGTGAGCCGTGGCCGGGTGCCCTCGCGGGTGAGCTGCTGCAGCAGCCCGGCGATGACGACCGCCGCGGCGACGAGCGGCACGGCCGCCAGCCGCCG
>Ga0116151_10000670_pt1 | contig 31554 bp, 26 predicted proteins | sample AD_UKC117_MetaG_FD_89893 | JGI IMG/M metagenome (GOLD analysis project Ga0116151, IMG submission 89893) | Active sludge microbial communities of municipal wastewater-treating anaerobic digesters from Hong Kong - AD_UKC117_MetaG | ecosystem: Engineered > Bioreactor > Anaerobic > Digestate... | reverse complement strand
TCTTCTTCCCGCTCTTCGGCATGCTGGTGATCGTCGGCGCCTCGAACGCCGTGAACCTCACCGACGGGCTGGACGGGCTCGCCATCGTGCCGGTGATGATCGCGGCCGGCTGCTTCGCGCTGATCGGCTATCTGGTCGGCAACGCCATCTTCTCGGGCTATCTCGGCATCCCTTTCGTGCCGGGCTCGGGCGAGCTTGCGGTCTTCTGCTCCGCCATGGTCGGGGCGTCCCTCGGCTTTCTCTGGTTCAACGCGCCGCCGGCCATGGTCTTCATGGGCGACACGGGCTCGCTCGCCACGGGCGGTGCGCTCGGCACCGTCGCGGTCGCCACCAAGCACGAGCTGGTGCTGGCGGTGATCGGCGGGCTCTTCGTGCTCGAGGCGGTCTCGGTGATCGTCCAGGTCGTGTCGTTCAAGCTGACCGGCCGGCGGGTCTTCCGCATGGCGCCGCTGCATCACCATTTCGAGAAGAAGGGCTGGCTGGAGCCCACGATCGTCATCCGCTTCTGGATCATCGCCACCATCCTCGCGATGATCGGCCTTTCGACGCTGAAGCTGCGATGACGGCGATGGGCGGGAAGGGGCGCATCGGCATTCTCGGCATGGCGCGGAGCGGGCGCTCGGTGCTGCGGGACGCGCTGGCCCGGGGCATCGACTGCCTCGTCTACGACGACCGGCCGGAAAGCGTGGCCGCCGCCGTGGCCGAAGGCGGCCGGGCGGGCAAGGTCGGCGACGTCGCCGGGCTCGACGCCCTCGTCGTCAGCCCGGGCGTGCCGCTTTATTTCCCGGCACCGCACGCGGTGATCGCGGCGGCGAGGGCGGCCGGCGTGCCGCTCACCAGCGATATCGACCTCTTCGCCGAGCGGCTGGCCGGGCGGACGGTGGTCGGCATCACCGGGACGAACGGGAAGTCGACGACGACCGCGCTGGCCCATCACCTGCTGGTGGCGGCCGGCCGGGATGCGGAGCTCGGCGGCAATATCGGCCGGCCGGTGCTCGACCTCGAGCTCGGCGGATCGGGGCGGGTCTTCGTCCTGGAGCTCTCCTCCTACCAGCTCGACCTGGCCCTGAAGCTCGCCTGCCAGGTCGCCGTGCTGCTCAACCTGACACCCGACCATCTCGACCGGCACGGCACGTTCGAGGCCTATGTGGCGGCGAAGCGGCGCCTCTTCGAGCTGCAGCCGGAAGGCGGCGTCGCCGTCGTCGGCGTCGACGACGCGCCGTCCCGGGCGCTGGCCGACGCCCTCGCGGCCGCGGGGCGCAAGGTGATCCGGATCAGCGCCCTGGGGCCGGTGCCGGGCGGTGTCTGGGCCGAGGGGACGCTGCTGGTCGACGGCACCGGCGAGACGCCGCGGACGGTCGCCGATCTCGCCGGCATCGAGTCCCTCGAGGGCCGGCACAACCGGCAGAATGCGGCGGCGGCCTGGGCCGTGCTGCGAGCGCTCGGCGTTGCGGCCGAGGCGGCGGTCGGGGGCTTCGCCAGCTTCCGGAGCCTGCCGCACCGGATGCAGACCGTGGCGCGGGCCGGGGCCGTGCGCTTCGTCGACGACAGCAAGGCGACCAACCCGGAGGCCGCGATCCCGAGCCTCTCGAGCTTCGCCGAGATCTTCTGGATCGCCGGCGGCAAGCCCAAGCCCGGCGGCTTCGCCGCCCTCCTGCCGCATCTGGCGGCGGTGCGCGGCGCCTGGCTGATCGGCGAGGCGGCGGGCGAGATCGCGGCCACCTTGCCGGCCGCGATGCCGCGGCACCTGGCGGGCCGGCTCGATGTCGCCGTGCCGGAAGCCTTCGCCGCGGCGCGCACCAGCAACGCGCCGGAGCCCGTGGTGCTGCTGGCCCCGGCCTGCGCCTCCTTCGACCAGTTCACCAGCTACGAGGCGCGTGGCGCGGCCTTCGCGACGCTGGCCCGCGAGCTTGCCGAGGGCGTCGCGGCATGAACGCCTTCGCCCGCACCGATCGCTCGCTGCTCGGCCAATGGTGGTGGACCGTCGACCGGTTCCTGCTGATCGGCATCGGCCTTCTGATCCTCTTCGGCATCATCATGGTGCTGGCGTCGAGCCCGCCCATCGCGCGCAACCTGAAGCTCGACCAGATGCATTTCGTCATCAAGCACTTCACCGTGCTGGTGCCGACGGCGCTCGGCCTCTTCGGCGTCTCGCTGCTGGCGCCGCGGGGCGTGCTCAGGCTCGCCGTCGGCGTGCTGGCCCTCTTCGCCGTGCTGACGCTGGCCACGCTCTGGCTCGCGCCGGAGATCAAGGGGGCGCATCGCTGGCTCTTCATCGGCGGCCAGCAGCTCCAGCCGTCGGAGTTCATGAAGCCGGCCCTGGCCGTCGTCACCGCCTGGCTGCTCGCCAGCCGGCCCGGTCTCGGCGGGCTGCCGGCGGCGCTCCTGCTGGTCGGGCCGACCGTGGCGCTCCTGCTGCTGCAGCCGGATCTCGGCATGGCGACGGTGGTCGTCGCCTTCTTCTCGATCCAGCTCTTCGTCGCCGGGCTCGGCTGGCTGCCGATCATCATCCTCGGCGGCGCCGGCGTGGCCGGGCTCTGGGGCGCCTACCAGCTCCTGCCGCATGTCCGCGACCGGGTGGACGGGTTCCTCGATCCGACGGCCGAGGTCTACCAGGTCGAGCGGGCGCTGAGCGCCGTGCAGTCGGGCGGGCTCTTCGGCCGGGGGCCGGGCGAGGGGGTGGTGAAGTTCCGCCTGCCGGAGGCGCATTCGGATTTCGTCTTCGCCACCGTCGCCGAGGAGTTCGGCATCATCATCTGCCTCGTCCTGGTCGCCGTCTTCTGCGCCCTCGTGCTGCGCGCCCTCTGGCGCACGCAGCTCAACCCCAACCGCTTCGTCCAGCTCGCCGCCACCGGCCTCGTCGCGCAGTTCGGCCTGCAGGCGCTGATCAACATGGCGGTCAACCTCAACCTGGTGCCGACCAAGGGCATGACCCTGCCGTTCATCTCCTATGGCGGCTCGTCGCTGCTCGCGGTGGCGCTGACCATGGGCATGCTGCTCGCCCTCACCCGGCGCGGCGCCCGGCTGGAGCCCGTGCCATGAGGGGGCCGATCCTGGTCACCGCCGGCGGCACCGGCGGCCACATGTTCCCGGCTCTGGCGCTGGCACGGGAGCTGCGCGGCCGGGGCGAGCCGGTCGCCATGGTCACCGACAGGCGTGGCGCCCGCTTCATGCCGGAGGACCTCGAGGCCCATCTGGTTCGCGCCGGCAGCCCGACGGGCAGCCTGCCCAGGCGCCTCGCCGGAATTTGCGCCCTCGTCGCCGGCATCTTCGACGCCTGGCGCGTGGCCCGCCGGCTCAAGCCCAGGGCCGCGGCCTCCTTCGGCGGCTATGCATCCGTGCCGGCCGCGATCGCGGCAAGGCTCGCCGGCAGGCCGCTTCTCCTGCACGAGCAGAACGCCGTCTTCGGCCGGGCCAACCGGCTGCTGGCACGGTTCGCCGAGGTGATCGCCCTCAGCTTCGAGGCGACCAGCGCCGTGCCCGAGCGCGGCCGGGCCCGGCTCGTCGTCACCGGCAACCCGGTGCGGCCGGGCTTCGAGGCGGACCCGGCCGGCTATCGTGCCCCCGGCCCGAACGAGCCGATCCGCATCCTGGTCATCGGCGGCAGCCAGGGGGCCAGGATCTTCAGCGACGTGGTGCCGGCGGCGGTCGCCCTCCTGCCGGCGGAGCTGTCCCGTCGCCTGCGCATCGAGCAGCAGTGCCGGCCGGAGGACCTGGCCCGGGTGGCCGACGCCTACAAGGCGCACGGCATCGCGGCGGAGGTCGCCGGCTTCTTCACCGACATGCCGGCGCATCTGGCCCGGGCGCATCTCGTCATCAGCCGGGCCGGGGCTTCCAGCCTGACCGAGATCATGGCCATGGGCCGGCCTTCGATCCTCGTACCCTATGCCGCCGCCGCCGACGACCACCAGCGCGCCAATGCCGAGGCGCTGGCCCGGGCCGGCGGTGCGGTGCGCATGCTCCAGGCGTCCTTCACCCCGGTGGCGCTGGCGGCCGAGCTCACGGCCCTGGCGGCGGCACCGGAGCGGCTCGAGGCCATGGCCACGGCGGCGCTCGCCACGTTCCGCCGCGATGCCGCGGGGCGGCTCGCCGATGCCGTGCTGGCGCTGGTTCCGGCAACGGGAGAGAGCCCTTGAGCCCGGTCCGCAGCCTGCGCATCCAGCCGCTCGATTGCGGCGTCATCCATTTCGTCGGCATCGGCGGCATCGGCATGAGCGGCATCGCCGACATCCTGCACGGCATGGGCTACGCGGTGCAGGGCTCGGACGTGGCCGAGAGCGCCAATGTCCAGCGGCTGCGCGACATGGGCATGGCGGTCGCCATCGGCCATGGGGCGGAGAACCTGGGCGACGCCCGGGTGCTGGTGGTGTCGTCCGCGATCAAGGCCGACAACCCGGAGCTGGTCGAGGCGCGCCGCCGGCGGCTGCCGATCGTCCGCCGCGCCGACATGCTCGGCGAGATCATGCGCCTGCACCCCTCGGTCGCGGTCGCCGGCACCCACGGCAAGACGACGACGACGGCGATCGTCGCCGCCCTCTTCGATGCCGCCGGGCTCGAGCCGACCGTGATCAATGGCGGCATCATCAACGCCTACGGCACCAATGCGCGGCTCGGCCAGGGCGAGTGGATGGTGGTCGAGGCCGACGAGAGCGACGGCAGCTTCCTGCGCCTGCCCGCGACCATCGGCATCGTCACCAATATCGACCCCGAGCACATGGAGTTCTGGGGCAGCTTCGACGCCGTCAGGGAGGGCTTTCGCGACTTCATCGAGCGGCTGCCGTTCTATGGCCTCGCCGTGCTCTGCATCGACCATCCCGAGGTCCAGGCGCTGATCGGCCGGATCGGCGACCGGCAGATCCGCACCTACGGCTTCAGCGCGCAGGCCGACATCCGGGCGACCGAGCCGGTCTCCAACGCCAAGGGCTCGACCTTCGACGTCCTCGTTCGCGATCCTGCCACCGGCGAGCAGCGCCGCTTCGTCGATCTCCACCTGGCGCTGCCCGGCTATCACAACGTGCAGAACGCCTTGGCGGCCATCGCCATCGCCGACCAGCTCGGCTTCGGCGAGGACGTGGTGCGCAAGGCGCTGACGGGGCTCGGCGGGGTCAAGCGGCGGTTCACGGTGACCGGCGAGGTGGACGGCATCACCATCGTCGACGATTACGGCCACCACCCGGTCGAGATCCGCGCCGTGCTCAAGACGGCGCGGCAGGCGACCGGGGGCCGGGTGATCGCGGTCGTCCAGCCGCACCGCTACAGCCGCCTCGAGGAGCTGTTCGAGGCCTTCTGCACCTGCTTCGCCAATGCCGACAGCGTGCTGGTCGCCCCGGTCTATGCCGCGGGCGAAACGCCGCGGCCGGGCGTCGACCACGCGGCGCTCGTGGCCGGGCTGATCGGCCACGGCCAGCGCGACGTCGCCGCGATCGACGGGCCGGACGAGCTGCCGGCGCGCATCGCCGAGCTGGCGCAGCCGGGCGACCTCGTCGTCTGCCTCGGGGCCGGCAGCATCACCCAGTGGGCCAATGCGCTGCCCGAGCGCCTGCGGGAGCTGCGGGCATGACGGCCCGTCGAGAAGCCGTGCGCGGCACCATGCGCGAGCAGGTGACGCTCGCCCCGCTCACCTGGTTTAGGGTGGGTGGCCCGGCGGCCCGGCTCTTCCAGCCGGCCGACGCGGACGACCTCGCTTCCTTCCTCGCCGCCACGCCGGCCGAGGTGCCGGTGCTGGCCATGGGTGTGGCCTCCAACATGCTGATCCGCGACGGCGGCATCGGCGGGGTCGTGGTCCGCTTCGGCGGCCCGCTCGCCCGGATCGAGATCGACGGCACCACGCTGATCGCCGGCGCCGGCGCCCTCGATCAGAAGGCGGCGCAGGCAGCCGAGCGCGCCGGGCTCGCCGGCTTCGAGTTCATGATCGGCATTCCCGGCACGATCGGCGGGGCGGTCCGGATGAACGCCGGCGCCTTCGGCGGCGAGACCAGGGACCGCCTGCTCTGGGCCGAGGCGCTGGACCGGCAGGGGAGGCTGCACCGGCTGACCAATGCCGAGCTGGGCTTCGCCTATCGCAAGAGCGCGCTGCCGGAGGACTGGATCGTGGTGCGGGCCGCCTTCGGCCTCCAGCCGGGCGAGCCTGGGGCGATCGGCGAGCGCATGGCGGCGATCAGGGCCGAGCGCGAGGCGGTGCAGCCGATCCGCGTCGCCACTGGTGGCAGCACGTTCAAGAACCCGCCCGGGCAGCGCGCCTGGCAGCTCGTCGACGCGGCCGGCTGCCGCGGCCTGCGGCGCGGTGCCGCCATGGTGTCGGAGAAGCACTGCAACTTCCTCATCAACACCGGCGGTGCCACGGCGGCCGAGCTCGAGGCCCTGGGGGAGATCGTGCGGGACCGGGTGGCGGCCCAGAGCGGCATTCGCCTGGAATGGGAAATCAAGCGGTTGGGCGAGGCGTCGCCGGATGTGGTGCCGGCCGAGCCGCGGCAAACCGTTGGAGAGCATCGATGAACCGTCACGTCGCCGTCCTCATGGGCGGCCTGTCCGCCGAGCGCGAGGTCTCGCTCGTCTCGGGCGAGAACTGCGCCGCCGCCCTCGAGGGGCAGGGCTACCGAGTGACCCGGGTGGATGTCGGCCGCGACCTGCCCATGGTGCTGGCCGAGCTCAAGCCGGACGTGGTGTTCAACGCGCTGCACGGCCGCATGGGCGAGGACGGGCGGGTGCAGGGCGTGCTCGACCTGATGGGCATCCCCTATACCCATTCCGGCGTGCTCGCCTCGGCCCTCGCCATGGACAAGCCGATGGCCATGCGGCTCTTCCGCAGCGCCGGCCTCGTCTGCCCCGAGGGCTTCGAGATCGAGTTCGAGGATCTGCAGGACGGGCCGCCGCCGATGGAGCCGCCCTTCGTCGTCAAGCCGGCGGCCGAGGGCTCGAGCGTCGACGTGGTGATCGCCATGAAGGGCGACATCGGCGGCCTGGTCGACCGCGAGGACATCGCCCCGGACACGCGCTTCTTGGTCGAGCGCTACGTGCCGGGCCACGAGCTGACCTGCGCCGTGCTCGGCGAGGAGGCGCTGACCGTCACCGAGATCCGGCCGAAGAAGAAGGGCGGCTTCTACGACTACCGCGCCAAGTACACCGAAGGTGTCGCCGACCATATCGTCCCGGCCCCCTTGCCCAGGCCGGTCCTCGACAAGGTCTGCGACTGGTCCCTGCGCGCGCACTGGGTGCTCGGCTGTCGCGGCGTCAGCCGCGCCGATTTCCGCTTCGACCCGGCGAAGGGCATGGACGGGCTCGTGCTGCTCGAGGTCAACACCCAGCCCGGCATGACGCCTTTGTCGCTGGTGCCGGAGCAGGCCAGGCATCGCGGCATCGGCTTCGGCGAGCTGGTCGTCCGGCTGATCGAGAGGGCCCGATGCGACAGATGAGGCAGCTCGCCTACCGCACCCGGCACGTGCTGCGCCAGCCGCCGAAGCCGCGCTGGCACGAGCCCCTGATCAACGGCCTCGTCGCCGTCGGCTGCGCCGCCGTGCTCGGCCTTTCCCTGCATCTGGCGCGGGCCAGCGGCCTGACCGACCGGGCGCGCTTCGCGCTGAACGACCAGCTGGTGGCCGTGACCGATGCCGTGGGCATGCAGGTGCGCGAGATCTTCACCGAGGGTCGCCAGCGCACCACAGCCGCCGAAATTGTCCAAATACTAGAACCCTATTATGGACAAAACATACTTTCGGTTGATATTGCCGCCCTGCAGAAGCGTCTGGAGAGCCTGCCATGGGTCCAGAATGCAACCGTCACCCGCCAGCTTCCCGACCAGCTTCGGACCCGTCTGGTCGAGCATCGGCCGATCGCCCTCTGGCAGACGGCGAACGGGCCGGCGCTGGTCAGCGTCGAGGGTGACATCATCCAGGTCAGGTCCCTCTCGCCCTACCGCCATCTGCCGATCCTCAGCGGTGCCGGCGCACCCGCGGGGGCGAGCGAGCTGATGCGGCTGGTGGCCAGCGTGCCGTCGCTCGGCGAACGGGTCAGCGGTGCCCAGCGGGTCGACGGCCGGCGCTGGAACGTCTTCGTCGACGGTCGCATCGAGGTCCGCCTGCCGGAGCGCGGTGCCGCCGCCGCCTGGGCGCGGCTGGCCCGGCTCGAGGCCCGATCGGCGCTGCTCGCCCGGGCGGTGGAGGCGGTCGACCTGCGCCTGCCGGACCGGGTCGTCGTCCGCCTCGACGAGGCGATCCTGCAATCCGCGGCCCATGCCACACGGGGACAACAGACATGAACGCCAAGGCAGAGATGGCCTGGCAGCGCCTGCTGCAGAGCCAGCGCCGCACGGCGCGCAATGCCCCGTTCGGCCTGCTCGATGTGGGCAGCTCCAAGCTCTGCTGCTACGTCGTCCGCACGCAGAGCAGCGGCGGCTTCCAGCTCCTCGGTCGCGGCTACCAGTCGGCCGACGGCTTCCAGGCCGGCGAGGTGAGCGACGCCGAGGCGGCCGAGACCTCGATGCTGGCCGTGCTGCACGAGGCCGAGGAGGCGGCGGGCGAGACGCTGCGCGAGATCGCCGTGACCTGGTCCGGCGGCGCGCCCCGCGCCGGTCTCGTCAGCATCGAGCGCGATCTCGGCGGCCGCGTGATCGACGACGACGATCTCGACCGGGCGCTGGAATCGGTGCGCGCCACGATGGTCGGCAGCGACCGCGAGATCCTGCACATCCTGCCGGTCGAGATGCGCCTCGACGGCGGCCGGCCGCTGGCCGACCCGCGCGGCCTCGCCGGCCAGGTGCTGGAGTTCACCGGGCTCGTGGTGAGCGTCGCCAAGCCGGCCCTGCGCAATCTCACGGCCTGCCTCGAGCGCTGCCATCTCGACATCATGGAGGTGGCGAACGGTGCCTATGCCGCCGGGGTCGGCTGCCTGACCCTCGACGAGATGCGGCGGGGCGTGCTCCTGGTCGAGCTCGGCGGCGGCAGCACCAGCCATGCGCTCTTCCAGGGCGGCGCCCTCTGCCACCTCGGCCAGGTGCCCTATGGCGGCGAGCACGTGACCCGCGATCTGGCCTACGGGCTGAAGACCAGCCGGGTCTTCGCCGAGCGGCTGAAGAACCTCTATGGCGGGGTGCAGTGGCGCGCCTGCGACGACAACGTGCGGGTCGAGGTGCCGCTGATCGGCGATCAGCTCGAGCAGCCGACCGGCGAGGTGCCGCGCACGCGGCTGACGCAGATCATCCGGGCCCGGGTCGAGGAGACCCTGGGGCTGGTCCAGGAACGGCTCAAGGACGACTGGGAGCTGGTCCAGTCACGGCCGCCGCGCAGCATGGTGCTGACCGGCGGTGCGGCACAGATGGAAGGCATCGTCGAGCTCGCCGAGGAGCTGTTCGGCCTGCCGGCGCGGATCGGCCGGCCGGGTGCCGTGCGCGGCCCCGCCGGCGTCGAGGATCAGCCCTGCTGCAGCGCCGCCGCCGGCGGGCTGGTGCTGGTCACCGGCCGGGACGGCGGGCTCGGCTGGAAGCAGAGCACGGAGGTCCCGGCGCTGACCAATGGCCTGGCCAGGCTCGGTCACTGGCTCAAGCAGAACTTCGTGAGCTGAGGTCTTGGAGAACCGGGACCCAGCGAAGAAGACCCTTTTCCCGGCTGCCCCCTGCCCAGGGTACGGCCACTGCCCGCGGCGCACGAACCGAAAACGGTCGGCGACCGCACACAACGAAGGAGGAGAATATGACGATTAGCTTGAGCATGCCGGTGACGCATGAGCTGAAGCCGCGCATCACGGTGGTCGGCGTCGGTGGCGCCGGCGGCAACGCCGTCAACAACATGATCACCTCGCATCTCGAGGGGGTCGAGTTCGTCGCCTGCAACACCGACGCGCAGGCGCTGGCCAACTGCCTGACCGATCGCAAGATCCAGCTCGGCCACGCCATCACCCATGGCCTGGGCGCCGGTGCGCGGCCCGAGGTCGGCCGGGCCTCGGCCGAGGAGAGCCTGGACGAGATCCTCGATCTCCTGCAGGGCTCGAACATGGTGTTCATCACCGCCGGCATGGGCGGCGGCACCGGCACGGGTGCGGCACCCGTCATCGCCCGGGCGGTGCGCGACATGGGCATCCTGACCGTCGGCGTGGTCACCAAGCCCTTCCACTTCGAGGGTGCCCACCGCATGCGCCTCGCCGAGGGCGGGCTCACCGAGCTGCAGCAGTTCGTCGACACGCTGATCGTCATCCCGAACCAGAACCTCTTCCGGCTGGCCAACGAGCGGACGACCTTCGCCGATGCCTTCCAGATGGCCGACCAGGTGCTGCACATGGGTGTCCGCGGGGTCACCGACCTCATGGTCATGCCGGGCATGATCAATCTCGATTTCGCCGACATCCGCACCGTCATGTCCGAGATGGGCAAGGCGATGATGGGCACCGGCGAGGCCGAGGGCGAGCGCCGGGCGATCGAGGCCGCCGAGGCCGCGATCTCCAACCCGCTGCTCGACGAGGTGTCGATGCGCGGCGCGCGTGGCGTGCTCATCAACATCACCGGCGGCGCCGACATCACGCTCTTCGAGATCGACGCCGCGGCCAACCGGATCCGCGAGGAGGTGGACCCCGAGGCCAACATCATCTTCGGCTCGACCTTCGACGAATCGCTGCAGGGCGCGCTGCGGGTCTCCGTCGTCGCCACCGGCATCGAGACGCCGGCCGAGCGCGCCAAGCAGGCGGCCGCCGAGAGCAGCGCGACGCACGAAGCCCAGGGCCAGGGCCAGGCGGGTGGCTGGTTCCCGCAGGCTCCCTATCGGCCGCAGCCCTACCCGGCGGTGCAGAAGCCGGCGCAGCGGGCTCCGGAGGCCAACCCCACCCTGCAGCTTCGGGCGGCCGCCGAGGGCCGGCGCGAGGCGGCGCCGGCCGGCGACAGCCAGTATCCGAGCTTCGTGCCGCCGCCGGCGCAGGGCGCGCCGGTCAGGGTCGAGCAGCCGAACGACGGCTACGACGCCGTGGCCCGGCGGGTCGGCCCGCGCCAGGAGGACCGGTCGATCGGCCGGGGCATCTTCGAGCGGGTCAAGGGAATCGCGTTCCCGCGCGGCTTCACCGGCCACGGCCCCGAGACGGGCAATGGCCAGCCGCTGGCACCCTCGCCGTTCCGGCGCGAGCCGGCGCTGGCGCCGGCGCATGGTCCGGCCGAGCCTGCCTACAAGGCGCCGGCACCGGCCGAGGGCGCTCAGGAGCGTGGCAGAAACGCTACGCCGAGCCAGGACGAGCTCGGTGACTTCCCGGCGTTCTTGCGCAAGGAGCGCGTTGAGAGCTAAAACACCGCCTGTTGAGAGGTAGCTTTGATCTCTCCTCCTAAACAGGCAGTTTAAAATAACTATTTGGTTTCCCCGTTTTTCTGGTACGGTTGCCGGAAGGCGGGGAAACCAACCTTTTTTGGTGAGTGCCGTCCGCACTCTCGAAAAAGGGCGGTTTCGAGGGACGAGCGCCGCCTGGCCAGCACTGGTCGACGCCGAAGCAACGGCGTGACCGGGACCAGCGAGGAGCGGGGCCATGAGCAAGAATCGAGACGACCGGATGGTGGTGCTGGCGAGCGAGCCCGCGCCTGCCGTCCAGCGCACGCTGCGCCATCCCATCGGCTGTGTCGGTGTCGGCCGGCATTCCGGCGCGCGGGTGGCGCTGACCCTGCATCCGGCCCCGGCCGGCAGCGGGATTTCCTTTCGCCGCACCGATCGGGCCGGCGCCCTGCCGGTGCCGGCCGCCGCCCGGCATCTGGTGCCGAGCGAGCACGCCTTCGTCCTCGTCGGCGAGGACGGCAGCCGCATCGCCTCGGTCGAGCATGTGCTGGCTGCCCTGGCGCTGACCGGGATCCACAACGCGCTGATCGAGCTCAACGGGCCGGAAGTGCCGGCCATGGACGGCAGCGCCCAGCCCTTCGTCTTCCTGATCGAATGCGCCGGTGTCGCGAGCCAGGACGTGCTCTGCGCCAGCCGCCCGTGCATCGTCGATGCCGTCGAGGTCCGGCGGGGCACGGCCTGGGCTCGGCTGGCGCCGGCCGAGCAGCCGAGCCTCGTCAGCACCGTCACCCTGCCGGAGCTGGGCAGCCTCACGCACCGCGTGGCGCTGCGGCCCGAGGCGCTCCGCCACGAGCTGGCCGCGGCGCGTCATTCGGCCAGCCTCGCTGACATCGTGGCCGGGCAGGAGCGCGGCCTCTGGCGTGGCGTCTCGGCCCGCAACACGGTGCTGTTCGACGGCCCGACCCCGACCAACGAGGAAGGCCTGCGCTGCGCCGACGAGCCGGCCCGGCACGGCAACCTGCTCGCTCTCGCGGCGCTCGGTCTCCTCGGCGGCCAGCCAGGCGGCCTGCCGGCGGTCGAGCTGGTCACCGAGGAGGCGGGTTGCGGGCTGCTGGCGGAGCTGTTGCGGCGCGCGCTGGCCCTCCCGGCGCGTCCTGCTGCCGAGGTGCCAGCCGAGGCGCTGCCCGTCCGCGAGCCGCTGGGCGCACGCACGAGCTGAATTGTCTTGGCGCTTATTAGCCGGCCCGTTAACAAACGAGCTTGGCGCGCGATTTCATTGGACGTTGCTGGCGCGCGCTTGCAGTGTCTCGGCGCGATACGGCGATGGTGGCTCGCGGGCCGCCGTGCCGGTGCCCGGCCAAGGCGGTCGGGCACGGGTTCAGGATGCGCCGACGCCAAGAAAGGATCGTTCGAGGAGAGCCCGGCAGCATGCCCGATGCCCGCGCGCAGAACGGATGGCGTTTCAGGGATGATCCGGGTCGCCACGACCCTGTTGCCTTGCATGGCAACAGGCGCGGCCGGACGGCCCTCCCGCTGTTGCTCGGCGCCCTCTGCATCGCCCTGATCGCGGCGCTCGGCTATGGCTACCGGCTCTACCAGCAGCAGGGCGCGCGCCTCGCCTCGCTCGAGCGGTCGGGCGGCCCGGTTGTGGCCGAGGCGGTCGGCAGGGGCGGCGTCGCGCCCGCGGCCGGCGCCCTCGACGGCACGGCCGGCGCCTCGATGGAGGCCCTGGCCGACGAGGTGGCACGCCTGGAGAGCGAGCTCGCGGCGGTCACCGGCCGGAGCACCGCCACGAGCGAGCAGGCGGCGCGTGAGCTGGCGGCGGTGCAGCTCAAGCTCGCCCATGCCGAGGAGGCGCGGGCCGATGCCGAGACCAGGCTGGCTGCGGCCGACTCGCGGATCACGGCGCTCGAGACCGAGCTCGGCGTCGGCGGCGCCATCGAGGCGATGATCGATTCGGCCGGCCAGCCGATGGTCGCGCCCGAGGCCGTGACTCCCGACCAGCTCACCCAGCTCGGCATGGAGCTGCGGCTGGTCGAGCGCGAGCGGGATGCGGCCCGGCTGCAGCTCGACCAGGCCCTGCAGCGCATGGCCACGCTCGAGGTGGCCGGCCCGGTCCGTGCCGCCGGCCCGGCCGCGACCGGCGATCCGGCATCGGCGGCTCGCCTCGATCAGCTCGAGGCGCAGAACAGGGACCTCGCCGCCGAGAAGGCCGTGCTCGAGGCGACGCTGGAGCGCGGCCGGGCGCAGCAGGCCGAAGCTCTGGCCACGCTCGAGACGCGGGCCGGCGATCTGGCGGCGGAGCTGACGAGCGCCGAGGCGCGGCGCGCCGATCTCGAGGCGGGGAACGCCCGGCTCGCCCGCGAGCTCGCCAGTGCCGTGGCCGAGCGTGCCGGGCTGACGCAGCAACTGGCGGCCGCGACGGCCGAGGCCGACGCCCTGCGCGCCGAAAATCTGCAAACCGAGAGCCGGGCGCAGGTGCTGGTCGAGGAGCGTGACGCGCTCCAGGCGGAGCTCGGGGCCGCCGCCGCCGCGGTCGCCGAGCGCGACCGGCTGGCCTCGGAGCTCGGCCGCGGCCAGGAGCTGCTGTCCGAGCTGGCCGACCGGCTCACCCGGCTCGAGGCCCAGACGGCCGAGGCCGAGACCCGGACGACCGCGCTGGTCGCGGAGCGCGACGCGCTGGCGGCCGAGCTCGCCACGGCACGTGCGGCACAAGCCGCGGAGGTCGATGTGGCGGCCGCGGCAGACGCGGCGGTCGCGAGCGAGCTGGCGGCGGTGCGGGCCGAGCGGGATGCGTTGCGAGCGGATGTCGCCGCCGCCCGGATGGCTGGCGAGGCGGCTACGGCGCAGCTCGCCGAGCTGCGGACGGCGGCCGCGGCCGGTGCCACGGCGGCGGAGCGGGCCGGCACGCTCGCCGCCGAGCTGGCCGAGGCCCGGGATGCGCGGGCGCTCGCCGGGCGCGAGGCCGCCGGCCTCAGGGCCGAGCGCGACAGCATGGCCAGGGCGAGCGCAGCCGCGCTCGACGCCGCGACCGCGGCGCACGATGCCGAGCTCGCCGAGCTCGCTGCCCGAAATGCGGAGCTGGAGCGCCGGCTCGAGGCGCAGACGACGAGCTCGGGCGCGATCACGCCCGAGGCCTATGCCGCCGCGAACCAGCGCATCGCCGGGCTCGAGGAGGAGCTGCGGACCATGGCGCGGCTCGCCGCCGAGCTCCGACCGACGGATGGCGTGGTCTCCGACACCGCCGAGCTCATGGCCGAGCTCGAGCGCCTCAAGGGCGTCGAGGAGGAGCTCAGGGAGACCCGAGCCCGCCTCGACGCCCTGCAGACGGTGCATCTCGACGTGGCCCCCGCCCCGCCCCCGCCGGCGCCGCGCTGAGGCTCGGCAGACCCCGCCGGGCCGGCCCCTTCAGTGCGCCATGAGCACCGGGATCGGCATGTGATCGAGCAGGCTCTGGGTGGCGCCGCCCAGCACCAGCTCGCGCAGCCGCGAGTGGCCGTAGGCACCCATCACCACGAGGTCGATGCCGGCATCGCTGGCCTGGCCGATGATGACGTCGCCGACCGCCTGGCCGCCGCTCGCCGCGGTCCGCACCTCGACCTTCAGGCCATGCCGGGCCAGATGCTCGCCGAGATCGGCGCCCGGCTGCTCGCCGATGCGACCCTTCAGCTTCGCCGGATCGACGACCAGCACGAGGACGCTCTCCGCCTTGCGCATGAGCGGCATGGCGTCGCCGACCGCCCGGGCCGCCTCGCGCGACCCGTCCCAGGCGATCAGGACACGCTTCGGCGGGATCTGGCGGGCGCCGATATAGGGGATGACGAGCGCCGGCCGGCCACTGTCGAGAAAGCTCGCCTCGACGACGAGCTCGGCGTCGACATCGCCCTCGTTCGGATCCGCCTGGCCGACGATGCTGAGATCCGCATGCCGTGCCTGGCGTGCGAAGGCCGTGCCGAAATCGTCGACCATGACCACCTCGCGGCGCACCTCCAGCCGACAGCCGGCCTGGTCGGCGCGCGCCTTGGCCTTGGCCAGCACCGCGTCGCAACGCTGCACGGCCGCTTCGCGCTGCTCGCGAAGCACCTCGGCCGGAATGCTGACGCCGATCGCGGCCGGCACATAGGGCTCGGCGACCAGCATCAGGCCGGCGAGATGGGCGTCGCAGGCGAGCGCCAGTGCCACCGCCGCATCGAGGCGCTTGTCGCTGCTCGGCTTGTCGTCGATATGCACCAGCAGATCCTTGAGACTCATGGCTTGCGCTCCTCCACCCCGATCGGGACAACCGGCAGAATTCCTAGCCGGGCGCTGATCCTGCCGCATTGATCTGGGTCAGCGACACCGCTACCCAAGTCTAGCAGAATATGCGGGGAGTGGACGAGGGTCGCTGAACGCCGGGTTCTTCGACCACTTGCGCCAACGGGATTCGGAGGCTCTGACGTGCGCGCGCCATCCTGCGACCATGAGATCGAGCTGAAGCTCATGGTCGACCCGGCCGACCTCGCCAGGCTCGCCGCGCGCCTGGGGGCGAGCCCCTTCGCGTTCTCCGCGCCCGAGGTGCTGCCGCTCGAGAGCCGCTACTTCGACACGCCGGACCTGCGCCTCGCCGCGCGTCGGGTCAGCCTGCGGGTCCGCCGGTCCGGCGAGCGACATGTCCAGACGATCAAGACCGCGTCGGTCGGCGGTGCGGCGCACACGGTGCGGGGCGAATGGGAATGCACCGTCGCCGCCATGGCGCCGGAGCTCGATCGCATCGGCGATCCGGCGGCGCTGGAGGCGCTCGGCCTGGTCCTGCCCGAGGAGCTGGCCCCGGTCTTCACGACCCGGGTCGAGCGCCGGCTGATGCTGGTCGAGCAGAAGCTGCGCGACGGCAGCAAGGCGATCATCGAGGTGGCCTTCGACCGGGGCACGATCGAGGCCGATGCCCTGGCGACTGGCCCCGGGGCGGGCAAGGCCGGCAAGAAGGCACGGGTCGAGCAGATCGCCGAGGTCGAGCTGGAGCTGAAGGCGGGAGCGCCCGAGGGGCTCTATCTGCTGCTCGAGACCCTGAGCGACTGGGCGACGCTGCGCATCAGCACCACGCCCAAAGCCCAGCGCGGCTACCTGCTCGCCACGGGTCGGCCGCCGGCGTGGCAGCGGGCCGAGCCGCCGGCGCTCGATCCGGCGATACCGGCCGGCACGGCGATGGCGGCAGTGCTGGCGAGCGGCCTGCAGCAGCTCCTGCAGAACCAGGCCGCGGCGCAGGATGGCCGCGACCCGGAGGGCGTGCACCAGCTGCGGATCGGGCTCCGCCGCATCCGCTCGGGCCTGGCCCTCTTCGCTTCGCTCCTGCCCGTCGACGAGCGCACGGCCTGGGACGAGCGGCTGAAGGCGGTGATCGCGGCGACCGGGACGCCGCGCGAGCTCGACGTGCTGGTCACCGAGACGCTGGCGGAGATCAAGGCGGGCCTGCCCGACGACCCGGCCCTGGCGGTGCTCACCGCGACAGCCGAGGCGGCGCGGCGCCGCGCCTACGCGACGTTGCGCACCTACCTGCAGTCCCGCGAGCTCGCCGGTCTGGTGCTCGACCTGGCGCTCTGGACGGCGCTCGAGCGCTGGCGCGACGATACCACGGAAGAGTGTGCTGCGGCCCAGTCGACGCCGGTGATCGAGCTCGCGGTCGCGCTGCTCGAGCGGCGGCACAAGCGGGTGCGCAGGCGTGGCCGGCATTTCGCCCGGCTCGGCGACGAGGAGCGGCACGAGGTACGGCTGGCTCTCAAGAAGCTGCGCTACGGTGTCGAGTTCCTGAGCGGTCTCTTTCCCGAGAAGCCGGCGAAACGCTACGCCAAGGCGGCGGCCAGGCTGCAGGACCGGCTCGGCCGGCTCAACGACCAGGCCGACACGCGGCGCCTGCTCGAGGCGCTCGCAGGCTCGGCCGGCCCGGGGACGGATCGGCCGGCGCTCGAGCGGGGCATCGGCCTGGTCATCGGCTGGCAGGCCGCTTGCGTCGGCGCCGAACGTCGGCTGGCGGTCGACGATTGGCACGACTTCACCGCGCAGGAGCTCTTCTGGCAAGAACTGGATGAAGACCGTTGAGCCTCTCCGTTCTGGTCACCAACACCAAGGGCGGGTGTGGCAAGACCACCATCGCGACGACGCTCGCCACCGCCTTCGCCGTTGCTGGGTTCAAGACGGCGCTCGCCGATGTGGACCGGCAGAGGAGCAGCCTCGGCTGGCTCGCCACCCGGCCCGCCACCGCGGCACCCATCACCGGCCTCGACTGGCGCAAGGCAGCGGACTCGAAGCCCGCGGGGACGCAGCGGCTGGTCATCGACGTGCCTGCCGGGCTCCGGCTCGGTCACGTCCAGGACCTGCTGAAGTCGGCCGACGTGGTGATCGTGCCGGTGCTCCCCTCGGTCTTCGACGAGCGCAGCACCAGCCGCTTCCTCGAGAAGCTCGAGAGCATCAAGCCGATCGCCAGGGGCAGGAAGCGCGTGCTGGTCGTCGCCAATCGCCTGCGGCCGCGCCAGAAAGCGGCGCAGCATCTGCTCGAGCATCTCGCCGAGGCGGGGCTCGAGCCCACCGCCCGGCTCGCCGAGCGCACGCTTTATGGCGAGCTGGCGATGGGCGGGCTCGGGCTCTTCGACCTCGACCAGCGCCGGGACCAGCGCCGGGCGGCGGCCGGGCGCGAGGACTGGCTGCCGCTGCTTGCCGCCATCGAGCGGGCGGCCGCGCGCTGAGCATCGGACAGGCTTCCGTCCGGCTCGACAAACCGGTAGCTTATCGCGCGCTACGCGCAGTCGGGGTCCCCCCGTCCTCCGGGCCGACTCGCCACGTTCCGCCGGTGCCGCTCTAGCGGTCGGCGGCTATCGGAAGGTTATCGATGTTCGCTTCCATCACCGGATTGAAGTCGGCCGGCCACGCATCTGCCGGTCGACGGCTGCCAGATGCGCGCCGGCTGGTGCTGGCCCTGCTCGTCGCCCTGGCGCCGCTGCTCGCTGCCTGCGGCGGCAACAGCGGCGCGGACGACTATGTCGAGCGGACGGCCGAGGAGCTGTTCAGCGAGGGTGAGCAGCAGATGGCCGCCGGCAACCACGAGGACGCGGCCCGGGCCTTCGAGGAGGTCGAGCGCCAGCACCCCTATTCGCAGCTCGCGGTGCGCGGCCAGGTGCTGGCCGGCTATGCCTATTACGAGGGCCAGCTCTACGAGGAGGCGATCGCAGCGCTGCGCACCTTCATCGAGCTGCATCCGGGCAATCCGGACGTGCCCTATGCCCACTACCTGATCGGCATGTCCTACTACGAGCGCATCTCCGATGTCGGTCGCGACCAGGAGATGACCCAGGAAGCGCTGGAATCGTTCGGCGAGCTGGTGCGCCGCTACCCGGATTCCGAGTATTCCCGCGACGCCGAGCTGAAGATGGACCTCGCCTTCGACCACCTGGCCGGCAAGGAGATGGAGATCGGGCGCTACTACCAGAAGCGCGGCGAGTTCGTGGCGGCGATCAACCGGTTTCGCGCCGTGGTCGAGAACTACGACACGACCACGCATGTGCCCGAGGCCTTGCATCGGCTGACCGAATCCTATCTCGCCCTGGGCGTCTTCCAGGAGGCGCAGGAGGCGGCGGCGGTGCTCGGCTACAATTATCCGGACAGTGTATGGTACCAGCGGTCCTATGCCCTGATGCAGCAGGAGGAGGCCGGCGCCCCCGCGAGCGAGGGCTCGTGGCTGACCGGGCTCTTCTGAGCGCCCCCCGCAGCGCTGCGCGCGGCCGGCGCCGGCCCGGGCCATGCTGCTGAGCCTCGCCATCCGCGACATCGTGCTGATCGAGCGGCTCGATCTCGAGCTCGGCCCGGGCCTCACGGTGCTCACCGGCGAAACCGGCGCCGGCAAGTCGATCATCCTCGATGCGCTGGGCCTGGCGCTCGGCCAGCGGGCCGACCGGGTTCTCCTGCGGTCGGGCGCGGCGCAGGGCTCGGTCGTGGCCGAGTTCAGGCCGCCGGCCGGGCATGCCGCGGTGGCCCTGCTCGCCGGGCAGGAGCTGGCCGGCGAGGCGGGCGAGCTGGTGGTCCGCCGCACGCTCGCCGCCGACGGCCGCAGCCGCGCCTTCGTCAACGACGTGCCGGTGAGCGGTGCCATCCTGCGCGAGCTCGGCGATGCCCTGGTCGAGGTGCACGGCCAGATGGACCAGCGCGGCCTGCTCGACAGCCGGAGCCACCGGGCCGTGCTCGATGCCTTTGCCGGCCACGGCGACCAGCTCGCCGCGACCCGTGCCGCGCATGCCGCCTGGCGCGGCCTCGAGGCGGAGATCCTGGAGAGCCGGGCAAGGGTCGAGCAGGCCCGTCGCGAGGAGGACTATCTGCGCCATCGGCTCCTTGAGCTCGAGGCCCTCGCCCCCGAGGCCGGCGAGGAGGAGCGCCTCGCCGAGGAGCGCAGCCGCCTCCTGCACAAGGGGAAGCTGGTGACCGCCCTCGAGGAGGCGCTGGCGCTCGTCGCCGGGCCGGAGGCGGCGCTCGCCAGGCTGGGGGGCGCCGAGCGGCGCCTCGCCCGCGCCCCGGAGGTGGCGACGTCCCTCGTCGAGCCGGCGCTCGCCGCCCTCGGGCGGGCGCTGATCGAGGCCGGCGAGGCCGAGGCCCAGATCGAGGAGGCGTTGCGCGAGGTCGCCGCCGAGGAGCGCTCCCTGGAGGCGGTCGAGGAACGGCTCTTCGCGTTGCGCGACGCGGCGAGGAAGCACCGGACGGCGGTCGACGACCTGCCGGCCCTGCTCGAACGGACGGCGGCGGAGCTGGGGGCGCTCGATGCCGGGGCGGAAGCGCTCGAAGGGCTGGAGCGGGCGGCCCGGGCGGCGCGCGGGCGCTATCTCGAGGTGGCCCGGGCGCTCCGTCGGAGCCGCGAGGCGGCGGCGGGCGTGCTGGAGAAGCTGGTGGCCGCGGAGCTGCCGCCCCTGAAGCTCGACAAGGCCCGGCTCGCCATCCGGCTCGAGCCGCTGGACGAGGAGGCTGCGGGGCCGGACGGGCTCGACCGGGTCGCGTTCCTGGTCGCGACCAATCCCGGCCAGCCGCTCGGGCCGATCGCCAAGATCGCCTCGGGCGGCGAGCTGTCGCGGCTGATGCTGGCGCTCAAGGTGGTTCTCGCCCGGGACGCCGCGAGCGGCACCCTGATCTTCGACGAGGTCGATGCCGGGATCGGCGGGGCGACGGCCGACGCGGTTGGCGAGCGGCTGGCCCGGCTGGCGCGGGAACGCCAGGTGCTGGTGGTGACCCACGCGCCCCAGGTGGCGGCCCGTGCCGACCATCATCTGAAGGTCGAGAAGCTGACGGACATGGAGGGCGCCAGGGTGGAGGTGCGGCCGCTGGATGCCGCCGAGCGGCGCGACGAGATCGCCCGGATGCTGGCCGGTGCCGAGATCACCGCCGCCGCGCGCGCCGCGGCGACGAGCCTTTTGGATGCGGGGGGCGTGCGGTGAGCCGGCCGGAGGAGGTCGCGGTGGAAGCGCTCGACGAGAAGGCCGCCGCGGCCGAGCTCGCCCGTCTCGCGACGGTGATCGCCAGGCACGATCGGCTCTATCACCAGGAGGACGCGCCGGCGATCAGCGACGCCGATTACGACGCGCTGGTCCGCCGCAACCGGGCGATCGAGGCGCGGTTCCCGGCGCTAGTGCGGCCGGACAGCCCGAGCCTCAGGGTCGGCGCGGCGCCGGCCGAGGCGTTCGGCAAGGTGGTCCACCCGGTGCCGATGCTGTCGCTCGACAACGCCATGGAAGATGCCGCCGTGGTCGAGTTCCTGGCGCGCATCCGCCGCTTCCTCAACCTCGCCGCCGATGCCCCGGTCGAGCTTCTGGCCGAGCCCAAGATCGACGGGCTCTCCTGCGCGCTCCGCTACGAGGCCGGTCTTCTCGTCACCGGCGCCACGCGGGGCGACGGCACGACCGGCGAGGACATCACCGCCAATGTGCGGACGATCCGCGATATCCCGCAGCGCCTCGACACCGGGGACCCGCCGCCCGTGCTCGAGGTGCGGGGCGAGATCTTCATGGAGCTCGAGGAGTTCCGAAAGCTCAACGAGCGGCGGGCGAAGGAGGAGCTGCCGGTCTTCGCCAACCCGCGGAATGCCGCGGCCGGCTCGGTTCGCCAGCTCGACAGCGCCATCACCGCGACGCGCCGGCTGCGCTTCTTCGCCTATGGCTGGGGTGCCGCCGAGCCGCCGGTCACCGGCAGCTATCACGGCTTCCTCGAACGGCTCGCCGGCATGGGGCTCAGGGTCAATCCTTTGAACCGCATCTGCCGGAGCGCGGCGGAGCTGCTGGCCTACCACGCCGAGATCGGCGAGCGGCGGGCCGGGCTCGGCTACGACATCGACGGCGTGGTCTACAAGGTGGACGATCTCCGCCTGCAGCAGCGGCTGGGCTTCGTGGGCCGCGCGCCGCGCTGGGCGATCGCCCACAAGTTCCCGGCCCAGCAGGCGGTGACGGTGGTCGACGAGATCGTCATCCAGGTCGGCCGCACCGGGGCGCTGACGCCGGTGGCCCGGCTCGCGCCGATCACCGTGGGCGGGGTCGTGGTCGGGCGCGCCACGCTGCACAACCAGGACTATATCGAGGAGAAGGACATTCGCGTCGGCGACACGGTGGTCATCCAGCGCGCCGGCGACGTCATCCCGCAGGTGGTCGAGGTGGTGACCGACCGGCGGCCGAAGGGGGCTGCGCCCTTCGTCTTTCCGGAGACCTGCCCCGAGTGCGGCAGCCACGCGGTGCGGCCGCCGGGCGAGGCGGTCAGGCGCTGCACCGGCGGGCTGATCTGCCCGGCGCAGGTCGAGGCCCGGCTGGAGCATGCGGTCGGGCGGGACGCGTTCGACATCGAGGGCCTGGGGAGGAGGCAGGTGCCGCAGCTCATCGAGGCCGGGCTGCTGAGGTCGCCGGCCGACATCTTCCGCCTCGCCGGCGACCCGGTGAAGCAGGAGGCGCTGGCCGAGCTCGAGGGCTGGGGCAAGAAGAAGATCGAGAACCTGGTGGCGGCGATCGAGGCGCGGCGGGCGATCCCGCTCGACCGGTTCATCCTGGCGCTCGGCATCCGCTTCATCGGGGAGGCGAACGCCAGGCTGCTCGCCCGGCACTACGGCACGCTGGAGGCGTGGCGGCAGGCCATGCTGGATGTTGCCGGGGGCGACGAGGATGCCCGGGCCGAGCTCGCCGATATCGACGGCATCGGGCCCAGGCTGGTCGAGGCCATCGCCGAGTTCTTCCAGGAGCCGCACAATATCGCCGCGCTCGACGACCTCGCGGGCGAGGTCATGGTCGAGCCCGTGGCGGCGCCGGCCGGCGGCGGCTCGCCTTTTTCGGGCAAGACCCTTGTCTTCACCGGCAGCCTCGAGCAGATGACCCGTGCCGAGGCCAAGGCGCTGGCCGAGCAGCTGGGGGCGAAGGTGGCGGGGTCGGTGTCGAAGAAGACGGATTACGTGGTGCTGGGGGCGGATGCCGGCAGCAAGGCGAGGAAGGCGGTCGAGCTCGGTGTCGAGACCCTCGACGAGGCGGCCTGGCTCGCCATGGCGGGCGTGACGTGAGCCGGCTCCTGGTGCTGGGCCTGGGCTACGGCTTTCTCGTCCTAGGCGTGCTCGGGCTCTTCCTGCCGGTGCTGCAGGGCGTGCTCTTCCTCGTCGTCGGCCTCGTCATCCTGTCGCGCCATGCGCCCTGGGCCGAACGGCTGCTGGCCCGGTTCAAGGCCCGCTTCCCGCGCCTGGGCAGCGTCTTCACCACGGGCGAGAATCTGGCCGAGCGCTGGATCCACAAGCTGGGACGACGCGTTCGGGGGTCTTGAGCGGGGCGATTGCGGCCCGGGCAGCGGCGATTCAGGGAATAGGCTCGACCTTCGCGCCAGTGTCGCCCATGAACCTGACGCTGTAGGCGCCCTCGTCGCAGCGGATCGTCCAGGCCGCCTCGTTCGGTGCCGAGCGGGCCGCGTCGCGGACGGCGTCCCTGGGATCGGTGCAGGCATGGCCGGCGTCGCGCACCGCCACGGCGACGACGTCGACGGCGCTTTCCTGGGCCATGACCTGGGCCGCCGCAACCGTTGCCAGAGCGAGGCCGAGAAGGCCGAACGAGGTCGGGCATGCATGTGCCATGGTGGTCTCCGCCGATCGTTGCAGAGGGCAGGGTAGTCGGCGCCACCGGCTGCTTCAAGGCGATGCCGCCTTGTGCCGGGGCCGCGAGTTTGCTAGTATAAATTTGTTGGTGTCGTTCCCATGCCGCGCCAGGGCCGTCGGAAATGCCGTCCCCGCCGGCAGATGAAGCGGGCCAGCCGAAGGGTCGGCGCGCAGGGTCGAAGACGCCGCCAGCGAGTGGCAACCAGCGAACGGGAGGGTGCGAATGCGCATGGAAGATCCACCCGGGAGTTCGTGAGGATCCCGCCGCCGCGAGCCGCGGGATCACGGTCCGGCTGAACGACCGGAAGTGCAGATTCCGGAGATGATCCGGGCCGCCAGACAATTCGAGCCGACAAGCCGAAGCGTCGCTGGATGCGCGCTTCGCGACAGCGCCGACGACGGTCGGCAATGGCCATAGCGCCGGAAAACCCCGCCAGAGCCCAGTGCCGGCGGGGTTTTCGCTGCTTCGGGACCGCCGCCCGCGGCGGCGTGCCGAATGGCCTTGCCAGAAGCGTCGATCGGCGCAACGTCTCTTGTTGCGGGCCGCTTTCCCGCGCGGGATCGATGCGGTGGTCTCGCGGATCGGGGCAGCTTCGGTCAGCGACGAACGAGGAGGAAGAGACACCATGCAGAAGCCCTTGGAGATCCGCTTCCAGCAGATGGATCCCTCGCCGGCGGTCGAGGCGCGGATCCGCGAGAAGGTCGAGGCGCTCGAGCGCGTCGCCCCGCGGATGACGAGCTGCCGGGTGGTGGTCGAGAAGGAGGATCGTCATCAGACCAAGGGCAATCTCTACCGGGTGCGGCTCGATATCGGCATGCCGGGCAAGGAGATCGCGGTGAGCCGGGCGGGGCCGAAGGACCACGCGCACGAGGACGTGTATGTGGCGGTCCGCGATGCCTTCGCGGCGGCCCAGCGCCAGCTTCGGGAGCGCAGCCGGTCGGTGGCGGGCAAGGTCAAGCAGCACGAGGCGCCACTCACCGGCCGCGTCGTCCGCCTCTTCCCCGACGAGGGCTACGGCTTCGTCGAGACCCCGGCGGGCGACGTCTATTTCCACCGCAACAGCGTCGCCGATGGCGGCTACGACGCCCTCGCCGTTGGCGCCGAGGTGCGGCTCGAGGTGGCCGAGAACGAGAGCCCCGAAGGCTGGCAGGCGACCACCGTGCAGGCGACCGGCCGGGTGCTCGCCGAGGAGTAGGAGGCCCCGGGCGGGACCGGCCAGGCGCATCTCGCCCGAGGGGGGCATCACCTGCTAGGTTCGCGGGCCGATCCACCGCGCCGGGCCCCGTGCCGTCATGAGCTCCGACGACGTCTACCGCACCCTCACCGCCCGGCAGCTTCGCGCCTGGACCGAGGACGAGAGCCGGGTCATGCGGCTGCGGACCAACCGCGACCTCCTGCCCTCGGGCCATCTGGCGGCGCGGGTGCCGGTGCTGGTCGAGTGGCGATCGAGCCGGCTCGACGGCGAGGCGCCCTTTCTCCTCCTGCGCAACGTCAATTACGGCGGCAGCCCGCTCGAGCGGACGACGGTGCTGCACAGCGTGCGGATGCCGCTCGACGGTCTGGCCCATGTCGAGCTGACGATGGTGCCGCTCGGCCCGGGCGGCGGCCGGGGGCCGGTGCAGCACGGCCATCTGCGCTTCGTCTTCGAGGCGGCCCGCCGGCCGGTGATGCTGGACCTCGACGGCTCGCCGGTCGGCGCCGACGCCCGGCTCGACGATCTGGTGCTGAGCTGGGAGCCCTGGCGCTTCCGCGACGACCGGTTCAGCTTCGTCAAGGCGCTCGGCGACGATTTCGACCTCTGCCTCAGAGCCTATGCCGGGGCCCAGCGCTATCTCGAGGATGTCCTGGACGGCCACGAATGGTGGAGCTACCGGCTCCGTCTGCCGGGTGGCGCCGAAGGTGCCCTGGAGCTGCTCCGGGTGGCGCTGGCCATGGGCGACGGAGCCGCCCGGCACACGCTGGCCCGCCTCCTCGACCAGGTTCCCGCGGACTGGCTCGGCGCGGCGCCGGCAGGGGCGGGGGTGGAAGCGGATGGCGGGCCGGGCGACGACTGGGAGGCGCTGCGCCGGCGGATCGAGACGCCGGGCCCGCTGGCCTTCCACGGCCCGGAGCTGGCGCCGGAGGAGCTGACCTACCAGACGCTGGTCCGCTCGTGTGCCGCCATGGCGCGCTACACGGTCCTCCTGACGGCGCGGCGGCTGGTCGACCGGGGTCTCGCGGACGGTGTCGACCCGGCGAAGCTGCCGGAGCCGGCGCTCGGCGTCACCGAGCCGTGGATGCAGGCGATTCCCAAGGCCGATCTGCGCGGCCTCTTCATGCGCGCGCCCAGCGCGCTCCGCTACATCGCGCGGAACCCGAGGGTCCTGCCGAACCTGATCCCGGGCGAGCTCGATGCGGCCGGGCTGCTGGTGCGCAAGGGTCGGAAGCCCTGGCTGCTCAAATACGGGGCGAAAGGGCTCAGGCCCTACAGCTCGCAGGGCGCCCGGCGCTTCGAGCCATAGGCATCAGCCACTAGAACCGGGCCAGCGCCTCGCGCAGGCCCTGCGCACCCGGGCGCTGGGCCAGCTCGCCCCGGAGGATCTGCCCGGCCGAGACGCCGGCGCCATAATAGGCCTCGTTCCACTCGGTGAGCTCGAGCACGGCGGAGCCGTCGGCGGCGAGGCCGCCATAGAGGCCGCGGCCGCGCGAGAAGACGTAGATGTCCTCGCCGAAGCGGACGGTGGTCGCGGCACCCACGCCGGCGCCGATCCGGCCGACCGCCATGCTGGCATCGACGCCGAGCTTGAACTGCGAGGTCAGGAGCTTGTCGACGGCGGTGGCGTTCATCAGGGTGAAGATCACGTCCGACGACTTGCCGCCGAGCTGCAGGCCGAGGCTGCCGCCGTAGAGCTCGTAGAAGGCGGGATCGCTCCAGGCACCGGTCGTGCGGTTGCGGGCGAGCAGCACGCCGACGCCGTGCTCGAGCCCGATGATCAGGCCGGCTTGCAGCATGTCCGGCACGATCATCACGGCATAGGCGTTCTGCACGTAGATCGGGACATTGGCGAAGTTGGGGTCGGACTGGAATTCCTCGACGACGAGCCGCGCCCGGTCGATCAGGATCTGCTGGTCGCTCTCCTGGGTGAAGCCCGACCGGGGCGCCAGGGCGCCGGCGATGCCCGCTGCCGCCCCGACGATCGCCGCCCGTCGACTGTACTTGGCCACTGCAATCCAACTCGTCGCAAAAACCATGGGTATCCGGGACGCACCGCCAGCTCGGGGCGCGTCTCCATTGCGCGGCCGGCAATCTATCGCGGATCGGGCGGCACCCCCAAGCCCCGCCCGTCCGGAGGCTGTCGTCTGCCCGACGACTGTGACCGGGGGACAACGAGAGGAATTGCCCGGACCCGTGATGGTCGTGCCGTGCCCGCCCCGGCGGCGGGCCATGATCAGAGCCCGGGCAGGGTGCCCGGCATCGACATTTCTGTTGCGCTGGTCTGTTGCATTGCAGCAATGTCGAGCACGGCCCTTTGCGGGGCGGCCGACCCATGGCAGGGTTCTTGCTTCTTGGCAGGGCGGCGGGAAACGGGGAACAGGATGAGCGAGACGGCGCGGATCATGCCCATGGCGGGGCCGAAGGCGGGCGGCATCGACGCGCGGATCGCCCAGTGGGCCGAGCGTCTCGAGACGCACCGGCAGCGGGTCGAGGTCGACCCGGCCGCCAACCCGATCGAGCTGCTCGCCGGCGAGCTGCGCGCCGAGCTGCAATCGGGCGCCATCGACCGCCAGACACTGGGCCAGCTCGTGCAGCGGCTGATCGCCCGGGCCTTCGCCGCCCGCGCCCGACGGATCGACGCCTATCTCGGCGAGACCGACCCGGCGAAGAACCGCGCCTGCCTCGTGGAGATGATCGAGCGGCTGGTGCGCGACCCGGCCGGCGAGCTCCTGCCGGTCGCCCAGCTCCAGGCGCGACTCGGCCGCCGGCTCTACGGGCTGGTGCTGACGGCGCACCCCACGTTCAGCCTGGCCCTGCCGCTGCAGCGTGACCTCATCCGCCTCGCCATCGGCCGGGCGGATGATGGCGAGGCGCTCGACGAGGCGGCGCGGGCCGAGCTGCTCGAGCGCGTCGAGCGCGCCAACCATCGCCCCGAGCCGGGGCTCGACCTCGACGCCGAGCACGCCCAGTCGGTCGAGGTGATCCACAACCTGCGCAACGCGTTGCGCACCGTCTACGGCGTCGTCTTCGACGTCGTCCACGCGCACTATCCCGAGAGCTGGCAGGAGGTGACCCCCTGCCTCGTCAGCCTCGCGAGCTGGGTCGGCTACGACACCGACGGCCGTTCGGACATCTCCTGGGCCACCACCTACGCCAAGCGCGTGCGCCTGCAGATCGACCAGTTCGAGCACGTCGTCAGGCGGATCGGCGCCCTGCACCAGTTAGGCGCGGGCGCCGGCGCCGCGGCACCCGTGCTCGAGCTGATCTCCGCCCGCCTGGCCCTCGCCGACAAGGAGCTGCGCGACGAGCTGCGGGTCTTCGAGGGGTTCGACCCGAGGGACCCGGCGGCGCTCGAGCGGCTCGCCGCGATGTCGCGCGAGATGCACCGCATGGGCCCGAGCCGGCTGACCGATGCCCGCCAGCTCGAGGCGCTGCTCGAGCGGGCCCTTCGCGCAGCCGACGATCCGGCGACCCGCCGCGAGCTCTGGGTGCTGCGCGCCGAGATCGCCACCCAGGGCCTGAGCGCGGCGCGGACCCATGTCCGCATCAACGCGGTCCAGCTGCACAACGCCATCCGCAAGTCGATCGACATGGATCACGCGGCGGACGATCCGGTCTTCCGGCTGAGCTACCGGAACGCGGTGGTCGAGATGATCGACGCGGCCGTGCCGGAGACGGTGAACTTCGGCACGGTCGCCGCCGAGAACACAACGGCGCGCCGGGTCCTCATGCTGGTCGCGCAGATGCTGAAGCATCTCGATTCGAGCGAGCCGATCCGCTTCCTGATCGCCGAGTGCGAGACCCCGTTCACGCTGCTCACCGCGCTCTACTTCGCCAAGCGGTTCGGGGTCGAGCGGCACATCGACATCTCGCCGCTGTTCGAGACCATCAAGGCCCTGGACCGCGGCATCGAGGTGCTCGAGGGGGCGCTCGAGGTGCCGGCCTATCGGGAGTATCTCCGCGGCCGCGGGCGGATGTGCATCCAGACCGGGTTCTCCGATGCCGGCCGCTATCTCGGGCAGATCGCCGCGTCCTTCGCCATCGAGCGGCTGCGCCTCGGCCTCGCCGACCTGCTCACCCGGCACGGCCTCGCCGATATCGAGCTCGTGGTCTTCGACACGCATGGCGAGAGCATCGGGCGCGGCGCCCATCCCGACAGCCTGCGCGACCGCTTCCTCTACTACGACACCCCCGAATGCCGCCGCCTGCTCGAGGCCGCGGGCGTCAGGCTGACCGAGGAGAGCAGCTTCCAGGGTGGCGACGGCTACCTCTTCTTCCTGCACGAGCACGGCGCGCTCGCGGTGCTGACCCGCATGCTGGAGCACTGCCTCGAGCCCGCCGACGCGGCAGCGGACCCGTTCTACGCCGAGGCCGCCTACACCGACGAGTTCTTCGCGGCGATCCGCCAGTTCAACGCCCGGATCATCGACGATCCCTGCTACGCGACGCTGCTCGGCGCCTTCGGCACCAACATGCTCTACCCCACGGGCTCGCGCGCGCTGAAGCGCCAGCACGACCGCGGCAGCGTCGCGGCGGTGCTCGAGCACCCCTCGCAGCTCCGCGCCATCCCGCACAACGCGATCCTGCAGCAGCTCGGCATCCTCGCCAACACCATCGGCGGGGTCGGCCAGGCGGTCGACAAGGACCCGCAGATCTTCCAGCGGCTGTACCGCGAGAGCGCCCGGTTCCGCCGGCTGATGACGATGGTCGAGCACGCCTTCAAGTTCACCGACCCCGACGTGCTCGTGGCCTATCTCGGCCTCTTCAGCCCGGGCGACTGGCTGCGCCTCGCCCAGCTCGAGAACGACCCGGTGCGCGAGGAAACGCTCCGCGAGGTCTCGGGCGTGGTCGAGCGCATGGCGCTCTTCGATCGGCTCGGCCGGGTCAGCCGGACGCTGATCCGCGACTATATCGACCTCGCCCGGGCGCTGCGCGAGCACCGGCGGCTGACCCGCGACGCCGGGGCGGAGCCGATCGTCGTCGACCTCGAGACCCGCAACAACCTGAACTCGATGCACGCGCTCAGGATCGCCGTGATCCAGGCGCTCATGCAGGCCGCCGTTCACGTCCCCGATTTCAGCGACCGCCACAACACCACCCATGACGAGGTGATCGTCAGCCTGATGCGGCTCGAGGTCGAGCCGGCGCTGGAGCTCCTGAGCGAGGTCTTCCCGCTGACCAACGAGCCGCGCCGCCTCGACTTCGGCGAGCCCGCCTCCTATCGGGACACGGAGAGCCACTCCTATGCCCAGGAGCACGAGCTGATCTTCCGCCCGATCGCGGCCTATTACGATGTCATCCGCCGCATCGGCAGCGGCGTGCTGCACCATATCGGCGCCATCGGCTGAGCCGCCGCCCGGCGCCCCGCCAGGTCGCTAGGCGCGCTGCTCCACCGGGACCGGGGTCGCCGGCAGGCGAACGAGGTCGCGCACCAGCACGGCGTCCAGCCAGTTGCCCTGGCTCCGGCAGCGCTCGAGCTCGGCCAGCGTGATCCGCCCCAGCCGGCCGCGCCCGCCCATCACCACGAGCGAGGCGACGTCGGCGGCGCGCATCCGGCCGATCGCCATGGCCGCCGTCTCGTTCCATTCGACGGTCGGCGTGCCCTGTTCCTTCGTCATCATGGGCCTCCGGGGCGGGCCAGGCGATCGACCAGGCGCCGCCGGATATGGCCCATCGCCCGGCCGGCCGAGCGCCGCCGGAAGCGCTGCACGCCTTCCGGGGCGCGCACGATCACGGCGTGGTCGCCGCCGACCGGCAGGATCTGGAAGCGGATGCGCCGGCCGGTGAAGTCGACGACCAGGGTCTCGGCCTCGGCCTGCGCCGCCACCGCGGCGGACATCCGCCGCGCGAGGCTGGTCGGGTCGACGCTGACCTCCATGATGCCGAGGCCGATCGCCGGATCGCCGAGCTCGCCGTCGCCCAGCTCGTCGAGCTCGGCCGTCTCCGGCTCGAAGGCGCTGCGTGCCACCAGCCGCCCGCCGTCGCTCACCATTGCTTCCAGAATGCTGCCGAGATCGTGTCTCGGCGCCACCCACTGGACGCGGCACGCCGTCCGCTCGCTCATGCTAGCCCCCGCTGCTCTGCCGCCGGGTCGTCCGCCCGGTCGGATTCGCTCCGAGCCGAACGCTCTAGCACGTTTTCTACTAAAAGTTGATCAAAAAACCACAGATGATCAACTGAAAGATGAGCCTCTCAAACGATGCGCTGGCCGGTCGCTTCCCAGTCGGCGAGGAAGGCGGCGAGACCCTTGTCGGTGAGCGGGTGCTGGACGAGCTGGCGGAGCACGGCCGGCGGCAGGGTCGCCACGTCGGCGCCCATCTTGGCCGCCTCGATCACATGGATGGGGGTGCGCACGGAGGCGACCAGGACCTCGGTCGTGATCGCCTCGTACTGGCTGTAGATCTGGCAGATGTCGGCGATCAGGGCGAGCCCGTCCTGGCCGATATCGTCGAGCCGGCCGACGAAGGGCGAGATGAAGGCGGCTCCCGCCTTGGCGGCGAGCAGGGCCTGGGCGGCGCTGAAGCAGAGCGTGACATTGACCTTCACGCCGTCCTGGGAGAGGCGCTTCGTCGCCTTCAGCCCGTCCCAGGTCAGCGGCACCTTGATCGTGACGTTGGGGGCGATCGGCACGAGCCGCGCCGCCTCGGCGAGCATGCCGTCCACCGTGGTCGCCGCCACCTCGGCGCTGACCGGCCCCGGCACCGCCTCGCAGATCTCGGCGATCACCTCGATGAAGTCCCGCCCGGACTTGCGGATCAGCGAGGGGTTGGTGGTCACCCCGTCGAGCAGGCCGGTGGCTGCCAGATCCCTGATCTCGGCCACGTCGGCCGTATCGATGAAGAACTTCATGTCATCTCCAGGGCCGGGCCCCGACCCTCCTGCTCAGTTCGCGTAGACACGCTTGGGGGTGTACTGGCCCGCGTCCAGATTGTCGAACAGCTCGCCGATCTGCGGATGGTTGACCGGCTCGCCGGTCGCGTCCACGAGCAGGTTCTGCTCCGACACATAG
>Ga0116151_10000668_pt1 | contig 31677 bp, 26 predicted proteins | sample AD_UKC117_MetaG_FD_89893 | JGI IMG/M metagenome (GOLD analysis project Ga0116151, IMG submission 89893) | Active sludge microbial communities of municipal wastewater-treating anaerobic digesters from Hong Kong - AD_UKC117_MetaG | ecosystem: Engineered > Bioreactor > Anaerobic > Digestate... | reverse complement strand
GGCCAGCGCGGTGGCGAAGGTCACCGCGGGAATGCCGGCGAGCGCGGCAAGGTGGGCAGTCGGCGCGTCGGCCTGGCTGTGCGCCAGACGCACCCACGGGAAGCCGCCGTACGGTGTGCGATCGCGCAGCGCCTCCTGGCCCAGCCAGGCCAGGGCGACGACGAGCGGTCGGACCTGGCCCTGTTGTAGCCAGCCACACACGGCGCCGAGCAGCGCGGCATACAGGGACTGCAACGTGGACAGGCCGAGCCACGGGATGATCCCGAGGAAGTCGGTGGCCGCCCATTGCAGGGTGGGCAGGAAGAAGCCGAGCCCGAAGGCGAAGCCGGCGGCGGCGCCCCGGCGAGCTCCGGAGTCGCGAGTGACGAGGGCGAGCACTGCGACGGCGACGGGGGCGAGCCACCACCAGCCGGGGGCGGGGAAGGCGCGCGACAGGACAAGGCCACCGACGAGGGCGGACACCAGGCGACGCACCGGGTGAGCCTACTTCGCGGGGCGGGGACCGTCCGACACCGCGCCGCCGGGCACCTCGAACTGAACTGCGTCCGGAGACAGCGATGCCCGCGCGGCCGTTGGGACCAGCCGCTCACGTGCAGGAGGCACGGAAGCGGCTGTTGTCTACTAGGCCGCGCGGGCACGACTGCCGTCCGCCACTCGTGTGTGCGGGCACGACCCCGGTCCTTCCGGCGAGCCTGGAAAGCGGCGGCCGCGCGCGCTGGCCGCCGACGACCCCCGCGTCGGACCGTGGTCGCCGCGAGCCACCTGAGCCACCCGGCGGACAACCACGGGAGAACTTACTCGTCCGTCACGCTCTGTCAACCGGCCGCTCACCTGCGGTTTCGCGCATCGTCGCAGGTCAGCGCGACCGACGAATCCGCCTATCCGAGAGAGATTTTCGCGGCTCTCGGCGTGTCGCGTGGCGACACGCCGGAGGCGTCCGGACTGTGGACCGGCCGTCCCGAACCGGCCCACGCCGAGTGGACCATCCGCTCGGCCTGGGATGGTCCGCTCGGCGTGGGATGGTCCGCTCGGCGTGCGGGGTCAGGGGACGACGACGACCCCGGTCGCAGTGGTCGCGACGATCGGCGGGTCGAGTACGGCGGCGCTGGAGACACCCTGCTCGGGGGTGCCGCGGCATACCACCCGGGCCTCGAAGGCGATCTCCCGCGACCGCCGGCCGACCCGCACCAGCCGAGCCTCGATCTCGAGGACGTCGCCGGCCCGCACCGGCGCCCGGAACTGGACGTCCGAGTAGGACGCGAAGAGCCCCTCGTCGCCGTCGCTGCGGATCGCCAGCTCGGTGGCGACGTCGCCGAAGGCGGCCAGCGAGTAGGCCCCGTCGACGAGGTTGCCGGCATAGTGGGCGTGGCTGTAGGGCACGTAGCGCCGGTGGACCACGACGAGCCCGACGCGCGGGTCCTCCCCGGGGGTGGGCTGCTGCGGCTGATCGGTCATGACGCCTTCCTCTGCGGCTTCGGGGTGGCGGGAGGGACGAGCGCGTGCACGAGATAGCTCGCGACCTCGCCAGGAGTCGTGCCCCGCCCGAAGATCCGGTCAACGCCGAGCTGCCCGGCGCTGCCCTCCTCGAACCGTGGCCCGCCGGCGACGAGCAGCGGCACCCGGCCGGCCGGGAAGGCCTCGCGGAAGGCCGCCGACATCTGGGTGGTGTTGTGGATGTGCGCATCGCGCTGGGTGACGACCTGGCTCACCAGCACGGCATCGGCCCGCTCGGCCTTGGCCCGGGCCACCAGGTCGGGCACGAGCACCTGGGCCCCGAGGTTGACGACGTGCATCTCCCGGTAGTACTCCAGCCCCTTCTCCCCCGCGAAGCCCTTGATGTTGAGGATCGCGTCGATGCCGACCGTGTGCGCGTCGGTGCCGATGCAGGCGCCCACGACGACGAGCTTGCGCCGCAGCCGGGAGCGGATCGCCTGGTTGACCTCCTTGGCGGCCAGCAGCGGGAACTCGCGCTCCTGCACGGTGACCTCGTCGAGGTTGACCAGGTGGCTCGTCGAGCCGTAGACGACGAAGAAGGTGAAGTCCGGGCCGATCGGCTTGGCGTGCACGACGAGCGCGGGGTCCAGCCCCATCTTGCGGGCCAGCTGCAGGGCCGCGCCCTCGGCCCGCTTGTCGTGCGGCAGCGGCAGGGTGAACGACAGCTGCAGCATGCCGTCGCCGGTCGTGTCGCCGTAGGGCCGGACGATCTTCGGGGTGAGCTTGCGCGGCTGCTCGCGCAGGTGCGTGCGGTTGGTCATCGGGTCGCGCCCTCCTCGAGCAGGTCGATCGCCGGGTTGACGTAGTCGTCGGCCTTCTCCGCCACGCCGTCCAGGCCCTTGCCGGCTGTCGGGGGCCGCTTCATCAGGCCGAAGGTGCCCTCGGCGATGGCGCTCAACAGCGGCGGGTATGCCGCGCCCGCGCGGTCCGCGCGCGGCATACCGGGCTCGGCGGCGATCCGGTCGAGCAGGGCGACCGCCTCGCCGAGCACCTCGCGGGCCCGGGTCTGGATCATCCCGTCGCGCGGTGGGTGGAAGTCCTCGGTGAGCCCGCCGGCCGCGTCGAGGACGTAGCGGACGTTCTGCAGGGCGAGGTCACGGTCGGACAGGAAGGGCGTGACGACCGCCTCGGTCATCATCCCGACGAGCAGGATGCCCTGCCCGGTCATCGCGCCGGCGAGGTTGAAGAAGCCGTCGAGCAGGTAGCCGCGGAAGACGTCGCCGGTCATGTGCTTGGTCGGCGGCATCCACTTCAGCGGCGCGTTGGGGAACAGGGTCCGCGCCAGCAGGGCATGCGCGAGCTCGAGCCGGAAGCTGTCGGGCACCTCGGGGTTGATCTCGAAGGCATGGCCGAGGCCGAGCTGCCAGTCGGCCAGGCCGGCCTCCTTGGCGAAGTACTCGTTGAGCAGCTGGCTCACCGTCACCGTGTGGGCCGCCTCGACGGCGTCGGCCGTGGTGAGGTAGTTGTCCTCGCCGGTGTTGATGATGATGCCGGCGCGGGCGTGGATCTGCCGGCTGAAGCGCTGGTCGACGAAGGTGCGCACCGGGTTGATGTCGCGGAAGAGGATGCCGTACATCGAGTCGTTGAGCATCATGTCGAGCCGCTCGAGCCCGGCCAGGGTGGCGATCTCGGGCATGCACAGGCCGGAGGCGTAGTTCGTCAGCCGGACGTAGCGGCCGAGCTCGCGCGAGGTCTCGTCGAGCGCGGCCCGCATGAGCCGGAAGTTCTCCTGGGTGGCATAGGTGCCGGCGTAGCCCTCGTGGGTCGCCCCCTCGGGAACGAAGTCGAGCAGGCTCTGCCCGGTCGAGCGGATGACCGCGATGACGTCGGCGCCCTCGCGGGCTGCGGCCTGAGCCTGCGGGATGTCCTCGTCGATGTCGCCGGTGGCGACGATGAGGTAGATCCACGGGGTGCGGGGCGGGTTGCCGTGCTTGGCGATGAGCCGGTCGCGGGTGCGGCGCTGGGCGTCGACGGTGCGCAGGCCGCGGGCGACGGCGGCGCGGGCCGTGCGCTGTGCGGCGGTGGCGGCGCGACCGGTCGGCAGGCGCAGGTCGGCCGTGCCGCTCGCGGCCTGTTGGGCGAGGGTGAGCAGGTCCGGGGCGACGCCTCGGCGCAGGGCGTCCCACACCGGGGTGGCGACGCCGTGCTCGAGCCCGACCTGCTCGCGGGTCGCGTCGACGAGATGGTTGACCCACGGCTCGCCCTCGTGGTCGGCGCCCGTGAGGCCGGCCAGGCGCAGGGTGGCCCGCTCGACGGACACGGTGGTATGCCGCCGGGCCAGCTCGGCGACCGGCTCGCCGACCCGCCGGGCCAGCTCCCGGGCCCGGCGCACCTGCCGGGCGTCGAGGTGGATCAAGGACGAAGAAGTCACGTCCTCAGTGTACCGAGTCGCAAGATCTTGCGGCAGCAATGCCGCTTGACGGCAGATTGTTCGCCATCACGCGGTCGGCCTCGCAGCTCCTCCGATCGTCGTGAGATCGGCGGGCCCCGCCGCTCCGGGCCGTGGCAGGCTGGGCCACCGTGAGTCTCGTCGAGGTGCTGGGCTTCGTCACCGGCGCGGTGTGCGTATGGCTCGCGGTGCGCCAGAACATCTGGACCTACCCGATCGGCATCGCGAACAACGTCGTCTTCTTCGTCCTCTTCTGGGGGTCCGGCCTCTACGGCGACGCCTGGCTGCAGGTCTTCTACGTCGGCGTCGCGCTGCACGGCTGGTGGTCCTGGCTGCGCGGTGGCCCGCAGCGCACGGTGCTGCGGGTGCGGCATACCCCACGATGGGGATGGCTGCTCGGTGCCGCCGGCGTCGCGATCGGGACGTGGGCGGCATACCTGCTGCTCACCCGGCACACCGACTCGACCGTCCCGCTGCCCGACGGGCTGACCACCGCGCTGTCGGTCGTCGCCCAGCTGATGATGAACCGCAAGTGGCTCGGCAGCTGGCTGGTCTGGATGGTCGCGGACGTGCTCTACATCTGGCTCTACCTCGTCAAGGGACTCGCGCTCACCGCCGCGCTGTATGCCGGCTTCCTCGCCCTGTGCGTCGTGGGGTGGCGGCAGTGGCGCACCGCGCTGGTCGAGCAGCCTGCCCAGCCGCGCGTGCCCGCCGAGGCCGGTCGATGACCCGCCGCTACAGCGCCCGGCACGCGCTCGTCCTCGGCAAGCTCTACCCGCTGCACGTGGGACACCAGGCGCTGATCCGCGCCGCGCAGACGGCGGCCGAGCGGGTCACCGTCCTCGTCGTCGGCAGCGCCACCGAGAGCATCCCGGTCGCCACCCGAGTCGGGTGGGTGCGTGAGGAGCACCCTCAGGTGCGCGTCGTGGGGGCCGAGGACGAGCACGAGATCGACTACGGCTCGGAGTCGGCCTGGCAGCACCACGTCGGACTCATGCAGAGCCTGCTCGCGCCCCACGCCGCCGTCGACGGCCCGGTCGACCTGGTGGCCTCGTCCGACGGCTACGGCGAGGAGCTGGCCCGCCGACTGGGCGCTCGGTGGCTGTGCGTCGACCCCGGTCGGCAGGCCACTCCGGTCTCGGGCACCGCGATCCGGGCCGACCTCGCCGGGCACTGGTGGGCGCTGCCGCCGGCGGTGCGCGCGACCCTGGTGCGCCGGGTCGTCGTCACCGGTGCCGAGTCGACCGGCACGACGACCCTCGCCGCCGACCTCGCCGAGGCGCTCGGCACGATCTGGGTGCCGGAGTTCGGCCGCACCTGGACCGAGCTGCGCCCCGGCGGCATCCACGCGCCCTGGCACCCGGCCGAGTTCGACCTGGTCGCCGCCTGTCAGGCCCGTGACGAGGACGCCGCGGCGCGGCATACCCCCGTGCCCGTGCTCGTCTGCGACACCGACGTGCTCACCACGACGGTGTGGCACGAGCGCTACGTCGGCACGCCCTCGCCGACGGTCGCCGCGCTCGCGGCCGCTCGGGTGCCCGACCTCTATCTGCTCACCGGCGACGAGATCCCCTTCGTCGACGACGGGATGCGCGACGGCGAGGCGATCCGGCCATGGATGCAGGGCCGGTTCCGCCAGGTGCTCGCGGGCCAGCCCGCGCCGTGGGTCGAGCTGCGCGGATCGCGGGAGCAGCGCCTGGCCGCCGCGGTCGAGCAGGTGCGGGCGTTGCACGCGAGCGGCTCCGGGCTCGGGCCGAGCCTCGAGGAGCAGCAGCGCAGCAGGGACGCCGCCTCCTCCGCCGCGCGCTGACTACGCTCAGCGGTATGCCGCCGGAGCAGCACTCGGAGTCGCTCGCCAGGGATCTCGACCGCATCTCGGCCAGCCCGACCCTGCCGGGCGCCCGCGCCGGGCACGGCGGCGCACCGGCGCCGACGACCCTCGACCTGGCGGACCTCTACGGTGCGCCGGCCGACCCCGGTGGCGACGCGCCGTCGACAGCCGGGGACGGCGGCATACCGGAGGTGGACCTCGGCGAGAAGCTGCGCCAGGCCTACTTCTGGATCACCAACCACGCGATCATCAGCCCGCACTACGACGTCGAGTTCGAGCACGGGCCGAGCAAGCGGGTGCTGCTCGGCGATGCCCAGGCGCCGCTGGTCCTGCCCAGCGCCCAGTCCTACTCGTCCTTCGTGCTCCTGCCGCTGCTCACCTTCGCGGTGCGGGGGCGCTGCCTGCTCATCGGCGGACCGGGCCGCGGCAAGACGGCGAGCGCGCTGCTCATGGGCGTGCTCGCCGGCGACAGCCCACGCGAGGTCCGCCGGCACATGCAGCACGGTCACCCACAGCTCACCGTCGCCGACCTCTTCGGCACCCCCCTGCCGCGCGACCTCGTGCAGGCCGAGAGGCTCTCGGACATCGACGTCGCCTGGCGAACCTGGCTGGACCGGCGGGTCAAGATCGTCGACGAGTACAACCGGATCCCGACCCGCACGCAGTCGGCGCTGCTCACGGTGCTCGCCGACGGCTATGTCGAGGCCTTCGACCAGATCTACGAGGTGGGCCGGTCGGCCTGGTACCTCACCGCCAACGACGACGCCGGCGGCGGGACCTACCAGGTCATCGAGGCGCTGCGCGACCGGATCGACGTCGTCGTCGCCGCGCTGCCCTTCAACCACCGCTTCCTCGGCGCGCTGGTGGCGCGGATCGAGGGTGCGGTGAGCCCCGAGGCGGCGGTGCCCGCGGAGCTCGTCTTCACCTCCGCGGAGCACGACCGGCTGCTCGACGAGGTGCTGGCCGTGCCGCTGCCCTATCCGGTGCTGCGCCGGCTCGAGCACTTCGCCGGGCAGTTCGAGTATCTCGAGCGGGCGGGCCAGCAGTTCGAGTACCGCACCAAGGACACCGCGCGCCTCGCCGGGGTCGACCCGCATCTCGTGCAGGTCCAGGACACCGGTCGGGACGTGCTCTCCGACCTCGGCGCGCAGACGAGCGCCGGCCTGTCGGTGCGAGCTCTGCAGTCGCTCGTGCTCTATGCCAAGGCGATGGCCTACTTCCGCGGCCGCGCCGAGGTCGGCCTCGACGACGTGCGCGCGGTGCTGCCCTTCGTCCTGTTGCAGAAGCTCTCGGCCGACGCCCAGGCCGAGGCCTTCGACGTGCCTGGTGCGGAGGCGCTGCGCACCGACCGGGTCTCCTGGCTGCGCGGCATGTTCGACCTGGCCTGCCGTCAGTTCGACGCGGCGGGGCTGGACGGCACCGACCCGGTGGGGGCGCTGCTCGCCGAGCTGGGTGGAGGGCTCGACGGGGTGAGCGCCGCCGAGGCACGCACCCGGCTGCGGCGGATCGAGCGGACTCTCGACGAGGTGGCGGGCCAGCGCAAGGTCTACGGCCACCTCTACGATGACGTGCTGGCGCTGAAGTACCTCCACCAGCGCTACCTCAACTACCTCGCCTGGCTCGAGTGGACGGGATGACGACCGCCCCGCTGTGGCAGGCCGCCCTGGTGGCCGAGCAGGCCCGGTTGGACCCGGTCGTGGCCCAGGCGGTGGCCGCGGGAGCGAATCCCGCCGCGCTGCGCATCGCCTTGCAGGAGCTCGGCCCCGGCTTCGACCGCGAGCTGAGTCGTGTCACTCCCGAGCACCGGGCGGGCTGGGCGGTCGTCCTCGTCGAGGCGGTCGCGCAGGGGGTCGCTAACGGTGACTGGGGCAGCCGAAGCCTGCGCCACTGGACGGTCGCCGAGCTCGGCCTGCGCCTCTCCCCGTATGCCGCGCCGTCGCCAGCGCTGCTCGCCGGCCTCGTCGTCGCGTCGGCTCGGCTCCGGCGGCAGGCGGACCTGCATCAATGGGGGGCGCTGCTGTGCCGCGCGGCGGCCGCCCGTGACGGCGACGGAGATCGGCAGGCGCCCGCCGGCGAGCACGGGCCTGCGGCGGAGCCGATGCTGACCGCCGAGGCGGGGCAGGCGCTCGGGGTGGTGGCTGCCTGGCGGGCCGGCGCGGTGGGCTTCCGGGCCGCGGCACTGCGGATCGCCCCGACCCTCTCCCCCGCCCGGGCTCGAGCCGTGCTCGGGCTGGACGGGGAGGCCGACGTGCCGGCCGTGCTCGCCGCCAATGCCGCCGACCCCACGGTCTGGCCGGGCGCCCAGCTGCGCCGACTCGGCGGACTGCGGGCCCTGGGTGGGCGCTTCACCGGCCATCCGACGGTGCTCGGCGGTGACGGGCTGGTCTGGCTGGTGGCCGAGCCGGGCGGTCGCTGGTGGCTCACCGCCGATGTCCATGGCCAGGCCTGGGCGCCCGCTCCGGCCGACGCCGCACCGCCCGTGACCCCGGGCGTCGCCGAGGCCGGCGCGAGCGGTGGCCGATGGCGGCGGCATACCCGAGGGCGCGTCGTGCTCGCCGACTCGGCGACGTCCCACGAGCTGCTCCTCGGAGCGACGCCGTGAGGGGCCGGCCCCGGCTGAGGCCGGGCGAGGCGACCGACGCCCTCCGTGAGCGCTTCGCCGAGGCCTGGCCGCAGGCCCTTGCGCTGTGGGGGCCGGCGCTGCGCCTGCACGACCCCGACCTGCACCCCGCCGGGCGCGGGGAGCCGACGCTCGCCTGGTTCAGCCTCGGCGACGCCTCGGTGAGCGTCGACCTCGCCGAGGTCTCCCGGCTGGGGCTGGACGACCTCGCGGTGCCGATCCTCGCGCACGAGATCGGCCACCATGTGCTCGCCCCGGCCACCCGCACCGACAACGCCCTAGTGCTGGCCCGGGTGCGAGCCGGGCTCGGCGATCGGCCGCGGCACGGCGCCATGGTGGCCAACCTGTGGTGCGACACCCTCGTCAACGACCGACTGCGCCGTCGGCACGAGCTGCCGATGGAGCAGGTCTATCTCCGCTCGGCTGCGGCGGGCGGTCGGCGGCCGACACCGCCGTGGTGGTGGCTATGGATGCGCACCTTCGAGCTGCTCTGGGCGCTGCCGACGGCCACCCTCACCGGCGGGGACCCGGCGCCGTTCGATGGACGCCACGGCCCCCCGATCGACGACTCGACCCGCAGGCGCCTCGAGGCCGACGCATGGCTGCTCTCGCGGCATACCCGGGCCTTCGCGACCGACCCGGTGGGCGGTGCGGCGGGCTTCGCCGCCGTGTTGCGCCCCTGGTTGCCCGAGCAAGCGATCGGCGGCCACGGGCCGGCCTGCGGTGGAGACACCGACGACGTCGGAGGCGAGCCCCTCGGCGGGCTCGCCGGCGACCCGCGGCTCGGGGCGCCGGTGGTCCCCCCCGCACTCGATCCGCGGGTCAACCCGGAGGCCGGCCGAGGTCTCGCAGCAGACGACGAGCCACCGGCCGAGACGCCGCTGCCCGGCCCGAGCGGGCAGGGCTACGGTCCGGCCGAGCTCGCCGGCCTGTATGCCGCGCTCGGCAGCACCCGGGACGCCGCCGTCGACTACTACCGCGCCCAGGCACGCCGGCACCAGGTGCCCTTTCCGGTCCAGCCGGCGCAGCGGCATACCGAGCCCGAGCTGACGGGGTGGGATGGCTGGAACGTCGGCGACCCGCTCACCGACCTCGACTGGCAGCACACCGTCCTGCGCTCTCCGGTGGTCGTGCCGGGGGTGACGACGCTGCGCCGCCTCGACGAGCCGGCCCCCACCCCGCCTGGGCGGGACCGGCCGGTGGACCTGGACCTCTACGTCGACTGCTCCGGGTCGATGCCCAACCCGCGGACCACCGCCTCGCCGGCGACCATCGCCGCCGCGGTGCTCGCGCTGTCCGCCCTGCGGGTCGGCGGCCAGGTCCAGGTGACGGTGTGGTCCGGCCCCGGCCAGGTCGCCCGCACGGCCGGCTTCGTCCGCGACGAGGACGAGGTGCTCACGGCGCTGGTGACCCACTTCGGCGGCGGCACGTCCTTCCCCCTGCCTCTGTTGGCAGCCGATCACCCGCCGGGGCGCGCCGAGCGGACCAGTCGACGCGTGCACATCTGCTGCCTCTCCGACTCCGGTGTGGAGTCGATGTTCGGTGTCGGACAACGAGATTCAGACTCCGGGGTGGCGCACGCCGCGCTCGAGTCGGCCGGCGGCGGTGGCTCGCTGATCCTCGTCGTCCCGGCGGTCTGGGCGTCCCACGTGCAGGACTACTGCGGAAACTACGTCGTCTACCCGGTGCCCGAGCTCACCGACGTCGTGCCCTTCGCCCGGGCCTTCGCGGCGCGCACCTGGGGTGTCGGCGTCACCCGCAGCGCCAAGGAGAGTCGATGAGCACCGACCTGACCCCCGGCCCGCCCCTCGTCGTGGTGGTGGCCAGGCTGCGCAGCGTGCCGGACGAGCTGGCCGATCCGCGGCTGTCCCTGCCGGCTCTCGTCGCGGACACCGCCGATCGGCTGGCGCCCGCCGCCGACCCCTGGTCCGAGCCGGCGCCGAACTGGCAGCCGCCCTCCGATGAGGTCGGCGCGCAGGCGGTGGCGATCGGCTGCTGGCTGGTGCTCGACCCACCCGTGACGACCTGCCTGCGCGGGTCGTCGGATCCGGTCGGCCGGCTGCACGCCGGGCTGGCCGAGCTGGTCACGCTCACTGCCGACTCCCCTCCGGCGCACTGGATCGGCGCCGATCCCGAGCGCGAGGAGGAGGCCGTGCGGGCGCTGTGCCGAGGGCTGGGCGTGCTGTTCGACGGCGAGAGCGAGGCGACGGCCGCCGACCGGTGGGCGGCGGTCAGCACGGCGGCGCGCCGGCAGGCGCTGCGCGACGCAGCTCGTGCCGAGGAGCTCGCCCAGCAACTGGCCGCCAAGGCCGCAGCCGAGGCCGCCGCCCGGGCCGCCTATGTCTAGCCCGCCACCCGCCGGGCGGCCCGAGACGCCCGCCGACACCGGCCTCGATGCCCTCCCGGACTATGCGCCGATGGCCGCTGCCGTGCTCACCGACGGTGAGCGGTGGCCGCTGCTCGGTCCCGGCGAGCTGAGCCGGGTCGAGGCCTGGCGGGGCCATCCGCAGGCGCCGGTGTGGCGGCACGCCTGCGGGGACCGGATCGACGCCGACGATCTCGCGCAGCTCACCGGCCACGCCGCCTCGTTCGCGGCCGGCCCCGCGCCGGTGGGTGCTAACGGGCGCCCGGGCTGGGTCGACGCGCTCGTCGAACGGGCCGTCCGGCACGTGCCGCGCCATCGCGGGCGCCGGGTGGGCTTCGCCGACCTCGAGCCGGTATGCCGCGACGACCTCGCCGCCGCGGTCGCGTCCTTCGTCCCGGACGACCTGCCGCTCGAGCGGCTCGTGCAGACCAGCTCGTCGGGCACCTCCGGCGCAGCGCTCGTCTTGCCCGTCCACCCCGTGACCGTCGCGGCCGAGCTGCTGCTCATCGAGCGGATCGTCGCCGACGCCGGCCTCGAGTGGCCGGTCGACCCCGACCGGCTCGCGTTGCTCAGCTGCACCGACCAGCGGCAGGCATTCACCTACGTCTCCGCCCTGACCTGGCGTCGGCCGCAGCTCATGGCCCGGGTCAACCTGCACGACGAGGAGTGGGCGAGAGCGGGCGACCGGGAGGGCTTCGTCACCGCCTGCCGGGCCCAGGTGATCACCGGCACTCCCCTCTCGCTGCTGCGCCTGGCGCGGCTCGACCTGCCCGACCTGCACCCCCTCGCGCTGGTGCCGGGAGCCTTGACCCTCACCCCGGCCGCCCGCAGCGAGCTCGAGTCACGTTGGGGCGCAACGGTGCTGGACCTCTACGGCCTCAAGGAGACCGGTCCCTTCGCGGTGAGCAGCGACGGCGGGCCACACGTCGTCGTCGCTCCTCGGGTGTGGGTCGAGACCTTGGCCCCCGACGGCTCGCCGGTGCCTCCGGGCGAGCGGGGCGAGGTCACCGTGACGACCGACGCCAATCCCTACCTGCCACTGCTGCGCTATCGCACCGGCGATCAGGCCGTGCTCGTCGAGCGCGACGGTCGCCAAGCCCTGGTCGGGCTCGCGGGCCGGGCACCGGTGACCTTCCGTCGGCCGGACGGCGGCACGGTGCCCTCGGTCGACCTGCACCAACAGCTGCAGCACCACGGTGCCATCGCCTGGTCGGTGACCCAGGCCGGCGACGGCTCGGTGACCGCGCACCTCGTCGGCGGCGACACCAGCCGGATCGAGGCGGCGCTCCGGCTGGCGCTGGATCGGCCGGTGACCGTCGTCGGACACGACAAGCTCGACGCGCTCGGCCCGGGCAAGCCGCGCAGCTTCCACTGCGACCTCGACCCGACGAGCTGACGGCGACTACCCCTCGAGACGCGCCTCGAAGAGGGCGCGCACGGTCGGGGTGCGGCGCACCAGGTCGACGGCGTATGCCGCGTGGCCCGGCACGTAGCCGTTGCCGACGAGCATCCGCACGTCGGCGGCCAGTCCCTCGGCCCCGAGGGCCGCCGCGGCGAAGGAGGTGGCCATCGAGAAGAAGACGATGGTGCCGCCCTGCGCGGTGGCGAGGATGGCCGGCTGCTCGCACCCGGGCACGTCGACACAGACGACGGTGATGTCGCACGGGCCGCCCGCGCCCTCGACCGCGTGCCGCAGCCCCATCGGCGAGCGGGCATCGGCGATGACGACGGCATCGGCCAAGCCCGCGCCGGGTCCGCTGCGCAGCAGCTCGGCCTCGGCCGCGGTGGGCACGACGGCGACCAGCCGCCCGGCCCCGGCCTCGCGGGCCGCCGCCAGCGACAGCGACCCCGACTTGCCGGCCCCGCCGAGCACGAGCACCGACGGAGCGCGCCCACCGGCTTCCCCGCGCTCAACCGTGCTCCCCGCCGCGGGGTCGGCCGCCCCGGCCACTGCCGGGCGCGCGGCATACTCGCCGACGACCCGACGCACGAGCGCCGGCGCCCCGCACACGTCCATGACCATGAGGGTCAGCCGCGGGTCGAGATCGTCGGGCAGCACGGCCGCGATCGAGCGGGCGAAGAGGATCGCGTGGCCGCGTGCGGGCACCTGCTCCGAGCGGCCGTCCCATCCGGCCAGCTCGTCGGTGATCTGCAACGGCGTGAGCGACAGCGAGACGAGGGTGGCGACCCGATCCCCCACCGACAGGCCGAGAGGACTCTCCGGGCCGACCTCGGCGACCGTGCCGATGAGCATGCCGCCCGAGCCGGTCACCGGGTTCTGCATCTTGCCTCGCTCGGCGACGATCGCGAGCACCTCCGCACGCACCGCCGCGCCGTCGACGCCTCCACCGGCCGTGCGGTGCTTCTCGGCGAGCTGGCGATAGGAGGCGGCGTCGAGGTTGAGCGTGTCGAGCTCGATGCGGACCTCCCCCGGCCACAGCTGCGCCCGCGCATCGAGGCGGTATGCCGCCTGCGGCAGGCTCGTGGGCACGCCGGCCGGGTTGCGTGGCTCGAGCACCCGGTGCAGCCCGACCGGGCTCTCCGGAGAGTCGGCGATTGTGGTTGAGCAAGGCGTATTCTGCAGATCTTGCGGCATACATCCATGCTAGCCGCAAATCTTGCAGTAGCATGGAGTTATGACCGCAGTCATCCCCGCCTCCCGGCTGGACCTCGACGGCTCCGCATCGCCCGCGTCGGCCGCCGCGCGCCCCACCGCCGTCCCGCAGCCCTACGAGTACCGCCAGCGCGAGCTCGTCGAGCCCGACTGGACCCGCTTCCCGGGGTGGCGCGACGTCACCGAGGCGCAGTGGCTCGACGTCCAGTGGCAGCGGTCGCACTGCGTCAAGAACATCGGCCAGCTGCGCGAGGTCATGGGCGACCTGCTCGACGACCCCTTCTACGCCGACCTCGAGGCCGACCAGGCCCAGCGCGCGACGATGTCGATGCTCGTGCCGCCGCAGATGCTCAACACCATGGTGCCGGGCACCGACGGCGCCGGCTCGCCGGCGGCCGGGGCGGCATACACGAGCGCGTTCTATGCCGACCCGGTGCGGCGCTACATGCTGCCCGTGCTCTCCGACCGGCGCACCGACTGGCCCAGCCACCCCAAGGCCAGCCGCGACAGCCTGCACGAGCACGACATGTGGGCGGTCGAAGGGCTCACCCACCGCTACCCCACCAAGGTGCTCGCCGAGCTGCTGCCCACCTGCCCGCAGTACTGCGGCCACTGCACCCGGATGGACCTCGTCGGCAACTCGACGCCGCAGGTCACCAAGCTCAAGTTCGTCGCGAAGCCGGTCGACCGGCACCAGGCGATGCTCGACTACCTCGCCCGCACGCCGAGCGTCCGCGACGTCGTCGTCTCCGGCGGTGACGTCGCCAACCTGCCGTGGAAGAACCTCGAGGCCTTCCTCATGAAGCTTCTTGAGATCGAGAACATCCGCGACATCCGGCTGGCGACCAAGGCGCTGATGGGCCTGCCCCAGCACTGGGCCGCGCCGGACGTCGTCGAGGGCGTCGGCCGGGTCGCCGCCACCGCGCACGCCCGCGGGGTGCACGTCGCGATCCACACCCACGTCAACCACGTCAACAGCGTCACCCCGCTCGTCGCCTCGACGGCGCGGGCGCTGCTCGACGCCGGGCTGTTCAACATCCGCAACCAGGGTGTCCTGCTGCACGGCGTCAACGACACGCCGGCCGACCTGCTCGACCTGTGCTTCGCCCTGCAGGACAACGCCTCGATCACGCCGTACTACTTCTACATGTGCGACATGATCCCGTTCAGCGAGCACTGGCGGATCGGCCTCGCCCAGGCCCAGGCGCTGCAGCACGACATCATGGGCTACCTCCCCGGCTTCGCCACGCCGCGGATCGTCTGCGACGTCCCCTTCGTCGGCAAGCGCTGGGTGCACCAGGTCGAGTCCTACGACACCGAGCGGGGCATCTCCTACTGGCGCAAGAACTACCGCACCTCGATCGAGGCGGCGGATGTCGACGCGCTCTCGCGCGAGTACGTCTACTACGACCCGATCCACACCCTGCCCGAGTCGGGGCAGCAGTGGTGGGCCCAGCAGCACGACGCCGACGTCATCCACGCCGAGGCCACCGCGGCCGCGGCCGCCAGTCGCGCAGCCTCGCTGCGCTGACCTCTCCCGGTCGCCGGCTCGTGCACGAGCCGGCGGGCACGGTATGCCGCGTCGCGACCCCCGACGCGCCGCGGCATACCGGTCGCGGATACCACCTCCGACTCGAGTCATGGCTCAGGGAGTCGGCAGCCGCGCAGGCTGAGGTCTCGGAGGACGGCATAAGGTGCCCCGATGACCCTCTATGCGACCGACCCGGTGCGGCGCGGCAGGCAGCTCGTCGGGGACGTCGCGGTGCTGCTGTGGGTGGCCGTCTGGGTCATCGCGTCGCGGCTGGTCTTCGGCCTCGTGAAGGCCCTCGGAGCACCGGCCGAGGCGATCGGCGGAGCGGGTGGGACCTTCGCCCGCACCATGCAGGACGCGGCCGGCTCGGTCGGCTCGCTGCCGGTCGTCGGAGGCCCGCTCGGCGAGGTCTTCCGGAATGCCGCCGGCCCGGGCACGACGGTGGCGGCAGCCGGCACCCAGCTCACGACGACCCTCGACCGGCTCGCCTGGGTGCTCGCGCTGCTGCTCGCGCTCGGCCCGACGCTCGCCGTCGTCGCGCCGTGGCTGCGCAGCCGGATCCGCTTCGCTCGCGATGCGGCTGCCGTCCGGTCCATGCTGCTCGACGGCGGAGACCTGCAGGTCTTCGCGGTGCGGGCGCTCACCACCGCTCCCCCGCGCGCTCTCGCCCGGCTCGGGCCGGGCCTGGTGCGCCGGCTCACCACGGGCGACGACGAGACCGTCGCGGCACTGGCTCGACTCGAGCTGGCCCGCCTCGGCATCGCGATGCCCAAGCCGCGACCTGCCCGTCAGTCCGGCCGGCGCGGTCCCACCGACTCGTAGTCGGCCGCTCGGACCCGGCGGGTCACCAGCCGGTAGCGCGCCGTCGAGGCCGGCCAGATCGCGACGTTGCGCCCCTTCTCGTCGAGGTACCACGACCGGCATCCCGAGCCCCACGCCGTCCCCCGCGTGCGGCCCTGCACCCAGCGACCGAAGCGCTGCTGCGCCCGTCGGGTGACGACCTGCGGCCCGAGCCGGTCGGCCCGCGCCAGCGCCTGGACGATGTAGCTCGCGGCCGACTCGATCTGCAGCAGCACCGAGCTGTGCCCGAGCGCGGTGTTCGGCCCGAGCAGCAGATAGAGCTCCGGGAAGCCCGCGACGGTGATCCCGAGATGGGTGCCACGCTCCCCCGCCCACTCCTGCGCGAGGGTCCGCCCGCCGAGCCCGGCGACGTGCATGCGGGCATAGGAGCCGAGCAGGTCGAAGCCGGTCGCGAGCACGAGCGCATCCACCGGGTATGCCGCCTCGGCCCCGGTCGCATCGCGGGTCACCACCGCGTGCGGCTCGATCCGGGCGATCGGGTCGGTGACCAGCTCGACATCGTCGCGGGCGAAGGTGCGCCAGTAGTCGTCCGAGAGCAGGATCCGCTTGCAGCCGATCTCGTAGTCGGGGGTCAGCTTGGCCCGCGTCTGCGGATCCGGCACGTGCCGGGCCAGCCGGTCCAGCGCCATCCGCTCCAGGCGCGGTCGCACTCCCGGCACCCGGGCGAAGCCGAGCAGCTGGACCTCCTGGCGGCCCCAGCGCAACCAGCGAGTGGCCTTCTGCGTCCACGGGATTCGCGCATAGAGCCGCTGGCGCGCCGGCGACCAGGCATGGTCGTGGCGGGGCATGATCCAGCTGGCGCTGCGTTGCAGCACGGTGAGCCGATCGGTGCGAGGCGCCAGCGCCGGAATGGCCTGCACCGCCGACGCCCCGGTGCCGACGACGGCGACCCGGGCCCCGTCGAGGGCGGAGTCGTCGGCCGGCCACTGCGCCGTGTGCAGCACCGGGCCGGCGAAGTCGGCCAGGCCCGGGATCGCCGGCCGGCTCGGCACGTGCAGCCCGCCGACGCCGAGCACGAGAGCGCCGGCCGTCCACTCGCGACCGTCGGCCGCCTCGACCCGCCACCGACCGCCCTCCCAGACCGCGCTCGTCACGTCGGCCCCGGTGCGGACCCGGTCGGTGAGCCCGAAGCGCCGCACGCACGCCCGCAGGTAGTCCCAGATCTCCGCCCAGCCAGCGAACTCTCGGCTCCACCCCGGGTGGGGGGCATCGGCGAGGCTGTAGAGCCGGCTCGGCACATCGCACGCGCAGCCGGGATAGCGGTTGTCCCGCCAGGTGCCGCCGACGTCGTCGGCCTTCTCGAGGATGATGAAGTCCTCGATGCCGGCCCGGCGCAGCCGCACGCCCATGACGATCCCGGAGAACCCCGCGCCGACGATCACGACCCGGTGGTGGGGCACGGCGCTCGTCACGAGCCGACAGTATGCCGCGCCGCTCGCCTTCAACCCGCACCCCGCGCGAGCACCCGTCGCGGCACGCTGCCGGCGGACGCGGCATACTCGCTGGTCGTGGCGAAGGCGACGGGCACCCCGGCGACGACCGCGCTCACCCGGGCCGGCGTGCCCTTCACCCTGCATCCCTACGAGCACGACCCGGCGGCCCCCTCCTACGGGCTCGAGGCGGCCCAGGCCCTCGGAATCGACCCCGCGAGGCTGTTCAAGACCCTCCTCGTCGACACCGACTGCGGGCCGGCCGTCGGGATCGTTCCGGTCGACCGGCAGCTCGACCTCAAGGCGATCGCGGCGACCGTGGGCAGCAAGCGCGCGACGATGGCCCAGCCGGCGGCGGCCGAGCGGCTCACCGGCTACGTCGTCGGCGGCATCTCGCCCTTCGGCCAACGACGCCGACTGCGGACCGTGCTTGACGCGAGCGCCCTCAGCCACGACACCGTCCTCGTCTCCGGCGGCCGACGGGGACTCGACGTCGAGCTCGCGCCCGCGGACCTCGTTCGGGTGCTCGAGGCCACCGTGGCGGCCATCAGCCGGACCGGCTGACGAGCGCGGCTCGCCCCGGCGTAGCCTGCCGCGGGTGACCGGACGGCGCCGCGTGCAGGGAGGCTGGCTGGTCCTGCTGCTCGCCGCCCTCACCAGCGTCGGTCCGTTCACCGTCGACACGATCTTCCCCGGCTTCCCGGCGATCGAGGCCGAGTTCGCCGCGACCCCGGTGGCCGTGCAGCAGACGCTGAGCATCTACCTGCTCACCTTCGGTGTGATGAGTCTCTTCCACGGACCGCTGTCCGACGCCGTCGGGCGCAAGCCGGTCATCGTCGGCGGCTCGATCCTGTATGCCGCGACCTCCGTCGCGTGCGCGCTCGCACCGAGCCTGCCGTGGCTGCTCACCGCCCGCGCCGCTCAGGGCCTGGTGGCCGGGGCCGGCATGATCGTCGCCCGCACCGTCGTGCGAGACGTCTTCCACGGCGAGCAGGCGCAACGGGCGATGTCCCGGATGTCGATGATCTTCGGAGTCGCGCCGGCGGCCGCGCCGATCGTCGGCGGGTGGCTGCTCGCGCTCGGGTCGTGGCGCGGCGTCTTCTGGTTCCTCGCCGCCATCGCCCTAATGCTGGCCGCGACCTCGGCGACCCTGCTGCCGGAGACCCATCCGCCTGCGCTGCGCACCCCGCTCGCTCCGGGAGCGCTGCTGCGCGCCGTCGTCGACAGCACGCGCGATGCCGGGGTCCGGCGACTCGTCGCGGTCGCCGCCTTCAACTTCGCCGGGCTGTTCAGCTACATCGCCGCCGCGCCGACGATCATCGTCACCCATCTCGGTCTCGGACCCGGCGACTTCGGGGTGCTCTTCGTGCCGGTGGTCACGGCGATGATCCTCGGGTCGTGGCTCACCGGCCGCTTCGCCGGCCGGATCAGCGGACCCCGGTTCCTCACCATCGGCTTCGGCACCGCGGTGCTGGGCGGAATCCTGCAGCTCGCCCTCGACCTGGCCGGCCGCAACCGGCTGCCCTGGGTGCTGGCCGGCCCGACGCTCACCGGCCTGGGCATCGCCCTCGTCTTCCCCATCGTCACCCTCGCCCTGCTCGAGCTCCGGCCGGCCCATCGGGGCACCCTGTCGTCGCTTCAGGCGTTCAGCTCGACGATGCTCAACTCGCTCGTCGCCGGTCTCATCGTGCCTGTCGCGGCTCGGCAGCTGCCGACCCTCACCCTCACCTCGCTGGCCTTCAGCACGGCCGGCTGGCTGGTCTGGGCTCGGCACTGGCGCCACGCGGCATACTCCCGCAGCGCAGGCACCCGACCCGCCGAGTCATCCGGAGGCCTTTGAGCCGACCGACCGGCTCTGACGGCAACCTTTTCGACGGCTCATCCGTCCCCATGTGTGAGCGATCCGATGCGGTCACGTGGTCACAGATGTGTCACGATGCTTGGCGAACAAGGAGGAATCAGTGGCCGCCCCAACCCCCGACGCGCCCGCTGCCGACGACACCCCCCAGCCCGAGACGCGGGCCAGCCGCCGTGCGCAGGCGGAGCAGGAGCGGGTCCGGCACCACTACGTCCGCAATGCGCTCGCTGCCCTGCTCGTGGTCGTGCTCGGCGTCACCGGCTACGTGGGCTATCAGCTGTGGAGCTTCAACCGCAACGTCACCCGCTCCGATGCGATCACCGGGGTGCCCGAGGACGCGACGGCGAGCGTGCAGGCAGGCGCCAAGGGCGACGTCAACATCCTGGTCATGGGCTTGGACTCTCGGCTGGACATCAACGGCAAGCCGCTCTCCGACGAGGTCTACGAAGCCCTGCACGCGGGCGATGAGACGCACGTGTCGATGAACTCGAACGTCATCATGGTCTTCCACATCCCTGGCGACGGCTCCAAGGCCTCCGCGGTGTCCATCCCCCGCGACGACTACGTCCCCCTGGCCGGCTGCCCGCTCAAGCGCTGCGAGGGCAAGATCAAGCAGGCCTACGGCTTCGCCTTCGAGCAGGAGCAGGAGAAGCTCACCCAGCAGGGCGGGCTCAGCCCCGACGAGATCCACTCCCGATCGCGTGAGGCGGGGCGCCGAGCCCAGATCGCCACCGTCCAGAACGTCCTCGGAGTCAAGATCGACCACTTCGTCGAAGTGACGATGGCCGCCTTCTACCAGATCGCGCAGGTGATCGAGCCGATCACCGTCTGCGTCAAGGAGGACACCGCTGACACCTTCTCGGGGGCCGACTTCAAGGCCGGTCAGCAGGACATCTCGGCGAGACAGGCGGTGGCCTTCGTGCGCCAGCGTCGGGACACCAACCACCCGATGGCGCTGTTGTTCACCGACCTTGATCGAGCCCGCCGCCAACAGGCCTTCATCATCTCGGTGCTCTACAAGCTCAAGTCGGCCCAAACGCTGACCAACCCGGCCAAGGTCAAGGGCATCCTCGACGTCGCCGCCCAGAACAGCGCGATCGACAGCGGCCTGGATGCCCTGTCCTTCCTCGGCACCGCTCGCGACATGGCCGGCGGCAATCTCAGCTTCTACACACTGCCGGTGGAGGGCTTTGCTCGAAACCAGTACGGCGAGGACATCAACGTCGTTGACCTGGGCAAGATCCGAGCCATGGTGCAGATGATCTTCAAGCTGCCGACGGCTGGCCCGCCGGCCACGAGCGGCACGCCAACTAGCAGCAGCTCCCCGACAACGAGCAAGGCCACGTCGACGTCGAGCAAGCCGGCACGCACGACCACGACCCCGACCTTCACCGCTCAGCCCGGCGAGGGCGGCGGCACGAGCGGGCCGCCGGTCACCGCGCTCACCGAGTTGACGAGCGGCGGCATACCCTGCGTGAAGTAGGCGGGCGCTCTCGTCAGCTGTCGGTGCTGTCCCGGACGAACGGGCGGCCCTCCCAGGCGGTCGACAGCACGACCGTGGTCCGGGTCTGCACGTGGGCGGCCGCCCGGATCCGGGCGATGAGCTCCTCGAGGTCGGCGGGCGTCGGCACCCGGACCTTCGTGACGTAGTTGAAGTCGCCGGCGACCGAGTGACAGGACTCGATCTCGGGGAAGTCGCGTAGCCGGTCCGGGATGTCGTCCGGAGCCGCCGGGTCGAGCGGGGAGAGCGAGATGTATGCCGTGAGCGGCAGCCCGACGGCCGCAGCGTCGACGTTGGCGCCGTAGCCGCTGATGACGCCGCGCTCCTCGAGGCGGCGCACCCGCTGGTGGACGGCCGAGGTCGACAGGCCGGTGGCTTTGCCGAGATCGGTGAAGCTCATCCGGCCGTCGGCAGCCAGCAGGGCGACAAGCCGGCGGTCCAGTCTCTCCATGCGCCCCAGCCTACAAAGCACGCGCCGACGGGCGGGCTTGCGCTCAGCCACCGAATGCGAGGATGTCGAGGTGACCGCTGACCGTCTGCTGCTGCTCGACTCGGCCTCGCTCTACTTCCGTGCGTTCTACGGGGTGCCGGACCAGCGTGCCGACCCGGCGAGCGAGCCTCCGACGAACGCTGTCCGCGGTTTCCTCGACATGCTCAGCTCGCTCGTCGAGCGCTATCGGCCGACCCACGTCGCGGCGTGTTGGGACAACGACTGGCGACCCCAGTGGCGGGTGGAGGCCATTCCCACCTATAAGAGCCATCGCCTGGCGCCGGGATCGGACCCGACGGCCCCCGGTGGGGTCGCCGGTGCCGGCCCGGCCCCGGCCGCCGGGCGAACCGTCGAGGAGGCGCCCGACGACCTCGCGCCACAGGTGCCGATCATCGCCTCCGCGCTTGCCGCCGTGGGCATCGTCCGGGTCGGCGTCGACGGCTATGAGGCCGACGACGTCATCGGGGCGCTGGCCCGCCGCTACCGCGGCACGATGCCAGTCGACGTCGTGACGGGCGACCGCGATCTGTTCCAACTGGTCGACGACGCCCACGGCGTGCGGATCATCTACACGGCCCGCGGCGGCGTCCGGGATGCCGACGTCGTCGACGAGGCCTTTCTCCGGGACAAGTACGGCGTTGCCGACGGTGCGGCCTATGCGGATCTCGCGGTCCTGCGCGGCGACCCCACGGACGGGCTGCCCGGTGTCGCGGGGATCGGCGAGAAGACGGCCGCCGCCCTGCTGGACACTTTTGGCTCGCTCACCGCGATCCAGCAGGCGCTGTCGGACGGCGACCCTCGGATCAAGGGCGCCCAGCGCACCCGCCTCCTCGCGGGCGCGGCATACCTGCAGGTGGCGCCGGCGGTGGTGAGGGTGGCGGCCGACTCGCCGGTGCCCGAACTCGACCTGCGGATACCCGCGGCTGTTGCCGACCCCGCCCTGCTGTCCCGGCTGGCCGTAGAGCACCGTCTTACCGGCACCTTCAATCGCCTGCTCAGTGCCGTGCGACTCGGCGACCCAGGTCGCGCCGGCGAGTGAGGGGCCCCTCCTACGCCACCTGACAGTGCCTGCCCTGGATGGACCGGCTCAGCGATACCAGCCGGCGAGGTCGGCCAGGAGGTGGCAGGTGCCGGAGCTGCGATTCTCGATGAGCACGGCACCGTCCGCGCCGAGGAGGGCTAGCACGAGGTTGGCGGTCGCCTCGCCCGGCACGATGTTGAGCGTCGAGGAATCGGGGATGGCGCTGCCACTGGGGTGCACGGTGAGGTAGCCCGGCTGCTCCACGGCGGTAGCGGTGACGTTGAGCAGGACGCCGCGCGCTGCGGCCGGCACCGCACCCACACCGCCCAGCACCAGGCGCACGCTTGCGTTGGCGGCAACCGGTTGCCCGGTGGCCCCCACCCCGGTGCGGGTGTCGAGCACGCGGGTCGGGGTCGCTGCCGTGAAGGTGCCCGGTTCGGTGGCCAGGCCGCCGACGATCCTCCCGGCGATGTCGGCCACGACGTGGACATTGCCGCCAGAGCCGTTTCCGATCCGGATGCGGCCGCCAGCCCCAAGGGGCACGACGGCGAGGTTGGGCACGCTGCGGCCGGACGTGAAGTTCACCGTCGAGGCCAGCGGCCATCGGGCACCGTCCGGGAAGGCGGTGAGATAGCCGACCGTCTGAGGCTGAGTCGCGGTGAGCGTCAGCACCACGGCTGCGGCGCCCTCGGGCACGCCCGCGCGGCCGCCGATCGTGAGCACCACCTGTCCACCCGAGCGCACGGCCCCTTGAGGGGCGCCGACACCGGCCCGAGTGTCGAGCACCCGGGCCGGTGCCAGGGGCACGGTGGCGCCAGGGAAACGAGCGACGCCACCCACGACGTATGCCGCGACGTCCGCGACCAGGTGCGTGGCGCCGATGGAGTTGTTGGCGAGGGCGATCGCCCCACCAGACCCGACCGTGGCGTGCACCAGCGTGGCGACGCTCTGGCCCGTCACGAAGTTGAGGTTGGAGGCGACTGGCTCGCCGCTCCCGGCGGGGTAGCAGGTGACGTGTCCGCCGGCCTCGGGCTCAATGACAGTGACGTTGAGCAGCACCGCCGATACCCCGCTCGCGGGCACCCCGCCACGGCCGAGCACGGTGACTGTTGCCGTGCCACCAGCGGCCACCTTTGCTGGCGAGCCCAGCCCAGAGCGCGTGTCAAGCACCCTGGCCGGCCCGAGTGGCACGATCGAGCCGGCCACGACGGTGCCGGCCTCGGCGGGCGGGCGCGGCATACCCCAGTCCAGTGGCGCCCATTCGGTGAGGTGCCACGGGAAGTCGTTGACGTCGGGATTCTCCCCGCCGTAGCGAGCGTTGAGGTCACCCCCGGCGGCCCACGGGTTCTGTCCCGTGCGCAGCTGCTCGGCGTAGCCGGGCTCACAGTTGAACGCGTGGCACCAGAGGTTCTTGTCGGCGGCGAACCCGCCGAAGCGTTGGGCGGCGCGAGCGATGAGCAGGGTGAACGGGCGCAGGTTCAGCGCCGCGAGGTCGACCGAGGGCGGGATGCGGAACCACTGGCCTTGGGCCGGGGCATTGGGGTTGGTGTCGGTGCCGTCCTGCTGACGCGCCGGCCAGCTGGCGACGTTCGCGAGCGCGTTGGCGGCGGTGAAGCACACGGCGTGGTTGACGGCACCGGCGCGAGCCTCGGCGATGCTCACCTGGGCGAGTGAGCTGAGCATTCCGACGACCGCGCTGGAGCCAGCGGTCAACTGCATGGGGTAGTTGCTCGTCGCGAGGCCGGCGAGGTCGGCAGCGGCCTGGTAGTAGCCACCCCACGCGACGTCCCACGAGCCGTCCACCTGCTTCGTGCAGAAGAACAGCTCGCGCATGATGCCGGTGCCGCGGTCGTAGATCGCCATCGAGTGGTCGCCGATGGCGTCGACCACGGCATTGGCTGGGCACGGGATCCGCCCGTTGAGCATCGACCAGAGCGGGCTGCCCGTTGGGACGGTCGTTCGGAACACAGCGGTGGGCTGTGCCGGGTCGCGGGAGTCGACGACGTAGATGGGGATCGCGTAGTGGTTGGTGTTCGTGCTCGTCACGACACCGAAGCCCTGGTATGCCGCGGGCATGCTCGGCAGGTAGCCGGCGATGGCGGCCGAGTTGGGCGCGGTGGGCATCTCCACGACCGACCGGGTGAAGACTGTGCCGGCACCGACGTAGGTGGGGGTGAACAACGAGGCCGAGTCCAGCGGGCCAACCGCCGCGGCAGCCGGGACCGTTGCGGCAGCCGGGCCGGTCGAGCTGGGCGCGACGGAGGGCAGCGCTGCCGGGCTCGCCGCTTGAGCGCGAGGCGGCAGGCCGGCGACAGCGGCCGCGCCGAGCGCCCCGCCGAGGACGCTTCGGCGGGCCAGGCCACGCGGCGCGGATGTGGTCACGGTGCCTCCAGGGGAGTGGCGCAGACAGCGGAAGGGTGCCCCGGCCGACCACGCTAGTCCGAGTTGACCCATCGCGGATCGGGCGATCGGACGGGGTATCTGCTTCGACCCGGTCAGTCCAGGCGATCAGCGGCGACCACGCCGCGCAGCACCGCGTCGACGGCCCGGCGGGCCTTGCTCGCCAGCGCCGGGTGCGGGGCGACGTCGCCGAGCTGGCCGAGCAGGTCGACGACCTGCTTGCACCGTCGGACGAAGTCACCGGCCGCGAGGTCCGAGCCACGCAGCACCGCCTCGAGCCGCTGACCCGACGCCCAGCGGTGCATCATCCAGGCGATGCCGGCCTCCGGTGGCGCGCTCGGCGGCAGGCCGTGCCGCCGCTCGTCCTGCTCCAGGCCCACCCACACGTCGGACATCTCGGCCAGCGCGGCGGCGACGTCGCTCGTCGGCATCCGCGGGCTGACGTCGAGCTGCTCGCGCCGTGGCTCGTGGACCAGGGCCGAGACGCACGCGGCGAGCCCGGCGTGGTCGAGCCGGTTCCACACGCCGCGGCGCAGACACTCGGCGGTGAGCAGGTCCTTCTCGGCGTAGATCCGGCGCAGCTGCTCCCCGGCCTCGGTGACCGTCGTGCCGCCGTCGGCGAGGTAGCCACGGGCCTCGAGCAGCTCGCAGATCCGGTCGAAGGTGCGCGCCACCGAGTTCGTCCGGCCCTCGACCTTGCGGATCAGTCCGTCGGTCTCCCGGCGCAGTCGCCACCACCGCTCGGCGATCCGGGCGTGCTCCTCGCGCTCGGGGCAGGCATGGCACGGGTGGGCGCGCAGCGCGCGGCGCAGCTCGGCGATCCGCTCGCCCTCGTCGGCACTCGCCTGCGCCGCGGTATGCCGCTGGCTCGCCGGCTCGTGCCGCGGCCCGCGGGACACCGCGATCCGCAGGCTGGTGGCCAGGTCGCGGCGCGCCTTGGGGTTCTTCGGGTTGAAGGTGCGGGGCACCGGGATGCGCTGCAGCGCGGTCACCGGCGTCGGGCAGTCGACGACCGTGATCCTCCGCAGCTGCCGGTCCTCGGTGACCACCGCGGGAGCGGACGCGGGGCCGCCACCACCCCGCGCGGGGGCGACGACGACGGCGTGGCCGGCGCGCCGGCCGGCCGGGATGCGGATGACGTCGCCGATCTTGAGCTCCGCGAGCGACTGCTCGGCCTCCGCCCGCAGGCTGGCGGCGCGGGCCTTGCCCGCGCCCTTCTCCACCTCGCGCAGCTCGGCCCGCAGCGCGGCATACGAGGCGAAATCGCCTAGATGGCAAGCGAACTCGTCGCCGAGCTGGGCCAGCTGCGCCTCGTTGCGCCGGATCGAGCGGGCGAAGCCGACGACCCCGCGATCGGCCTGGAACTGCGCGAACGAGGTCTCGAGCACCTGGCGAGCCCGCTCGCGACCCACCTGGGCGACCAGGTTGACCGCCATGTTGGAGGTCGGGCGGAAGCTCGAGTGCAGCGGATAGGTGCGGGTGGAGGCGAGGCCACCGACGACGACCGGGTCGAGCCCCGGGTGCCAGAGCACGACGGCGTGCCCCTCGATGTCGATGCCCCGCCGGCCGGCCCGGCCGGTGAGCTGGGTGTACTCCGCCGGGGTGAGCTCGGCATGGGTGTCGCCGTTGAACTTCACCAGCCGCTCGAGCACGACCGTGCGGGCCGGCATGTTGATGCCCAGCGCGAGGGTCTCGGTGGCGAAGACGGCTCGGATCCGGCCGGCGGTGAACAGCTCCTCGACGATCTCGCGGAAGGTCGGCAGCATGCCGGCGTGGTGGGCGGCGAATCCGCGCTCGAGCCCGTCGACGAAGTCCCAATAGCCGAGCACGCCGAGGTCCTCGTCGGCGAGCCCGGCGACCCGCTCCTCGACGCTGCGCCGATTGGCGAGGCCCTGGTCCGGCGGCACGAGGCGCACGCCCCGGGCGAGCAGCTGGCCGACCGCGGCATCGCAGCCGTTGCGGCTGAAGACGAAGGTGATCGCCGGCAGCAGCCCCTCGCGCTCGAGCGTCTCGATGACCTCCCCACGGCCCGGGCCGCCACCACGCGGGCCGCCGCGGCCAGGCCCGGAGCGAGCCGGTCCATGGGCCGCTCCCCCACCGTCGCGACGCCCACGGTGCCGCCCTCGGTCGAGGGCACCCGCGCCCGCGGCGGCCCGGCGCTCATCGGTGCGGATCCGGGCCAGCAGCTCGGGGTTGACCTCGATCGGACCACCGGCACGCGCCTGGGCCGCGCTCGGGATGACCGCCGAGTCGTCGGCCGGGTCGACGAAGAGGTCGTAGCGGGTCGTGCCGACGAGCATGTGCTGCCACAGCGGCACCGGGCGGTGCTCGCTCACGACGACCTCGACGCCACCTGCTCCGCCGCGCACCTCGTCGAGCCACTCGCCGAACTCCTCGGCATTGCTCACCGTCGCCGACAGCGAGACGACGCACACGTCGTCGGGCAGGTGGATGATGACCTCTTCCCACACCGCGCCCCGGAACCGGTCGGCCAGGTAGTGGACCTCGTCCATGACGACGTAGCCGAGCCCCTGCAAGGTGGGCGAGGCGGCATACATCATGTTGCGCAGCACCTCGGTCGTCATGACGACGACGGGTGCCTCGCCGTTGATGCTCGAGTCGCCGGTGAGCAGCCCGACCCGGTCGGCGCCGTGCCGCCGGACGAGGTCGAGGTACTTCTGGTTGGACAGCGCCTTGATCGGCGTCGTGTAGAAGGCCTTGCGTCCGGTGGCGAGGGCGAGGTGCACGGCGAACTCGCCGACGACGGTCTTGCCGGCGCCGGTGGGCGCGGCGACGAGGACGCCGATGCCGCGCTCGACCGCCTCGCAGCCGCGCAGCTGGAACTCGTCGAGCGGGAAGTCGTAGCCGGCGGCGAACCGCTCGAGCTGCGGGTATGCCGTCACGGCAGCTCGGCGTCGCCGGTGGCGACCCGCAGCGCCCCGGGGTCGATCCGCAGGTCGAGGGGCAGCGCGAAGAGCTCCTCGCCGTCGGCCTCGGCGGCCAGGTCGGGGGCATCGAGGCGCACCTGCCGGCCGCGCAGGACCTGGACCTGGGGATGGCGCACGTGCGTGCCGGAGAAGACCCGCGGGAAGACGGTGAGGAACTCCAGCCGGCTGATCTTGTGCAGGATGAGCACGTCGAAGAGGCCGTCGGTGACGCTGGCATCGGGACAGACCCGCATGCCGCCGCCGAAGGCGCCACCGTTGGCGACCGCGACGAGCATCGCCTCGGTGTCGATGCGCTGGCCGTCGACGGTGACGGCATACGGGATGCCGCTGAACCGAGGCAGCTCGGCGGCCACCGCGGCCAGATAGCGCGGGGTTCCGTTGAGCAGGGTGAGCCGGCGGCCACGGGCGTTGACGACGGTGTCGAAGCCGGCGCCGAGCACGCCGAGCCAGTGCCGGTCGCCGGTGGGGTGCGTGACCCGGCCAAGGTCCATCGACGCGGTGCGGCCCGCGGTCAGGCGCTGGACGACGGCCGGGAGGTCCGCCGGGGTGCGCACCCGCGGCATACCCAAGGTGGTGGCGTTGTCGTTGCCGGTGCCGGCGGCCACGATGAGCACCGCCGCGCTCGTGCCGGCACACGCATTGGCGACCCAGTGCGCGGTGCCGTCGCCGCCGATGGCGACGACCGCGTCGAGCTCACCGCCGACGGCGAGCGGACGCAACCGGGCCAGCGCGCCCGGACCGTCGGCGGCCCGGACGTCGAGGACCTCGTGTCCGCGAGCCCGCAGCTCCCGACCCAGCTCGAGCCCGAGGACGCCGGCGCGGTGTCGCCCGGAGGTGGGATTGGCGACGACCGCGACGCGGCGCAGAACCGGGTCGGGGCTGGACATGGCGGCAGGCTATCGGGTGCGGCCATGGTGGCTCGGGCGCCGAGCCGTCAGATCGTCGAGGCCTCGTCGTCGGCGAGCTGCGCCCACTCGGTGCTTCCCTCGCGCTTGGCCCGTCGGCGGTCGACGAGCAGTGAGATGCCGACCGCGACGAAGAAGAGGGCGACCATCGGGATGGCCATGATGATCATCGTCCACGGGTCGGGCGTCGGGGTCATGATCGCGGTGAAGAGGAAGCACAGGAAGACCGCGACCCGCCAGCCCTTGAGCATCACCCGGCCGGGCAGGATGCGCAGCCCGTTGAGCCCGACGAGGAACAGCGGCATGAGGAAGCCGAGCCCGAAGGCGAGGATGAACTTCAGCACGAAGGACAGGTAGTCGGGGGCATAGATGATGTTCGATCCGCTGTCCGGGGTGAACGACAGCAGGGTCTGCACGGCCCGCGGCAGCACGAGATAGGCCATCCAGCAGCCGCCAAGGAAGAGCGGCACCGCGGCGGCGAAGAAGCCGAGCGAGATCCGCTTCTCGCGCTTGGTCAGCCCGGGCAGCACGAAGGCCCAGGCCTGCCAGAGCCAGACCGGCGAGGCGACGATGAGCCCGACGAAGAGGCCGACGGTGATCATGATCGAGAACGAGTCGGTCATCGTCCCGAAGTTGACCTGCACGACGGCACCGGACTTGCTCTGCCGGACCGCGGCGAAGGGCGCGACCAGGGTGTCGAAGATCTCGCCCCACTTGGCCCAGCCGAGCGCCGCGCCGACGACGATGGCCAACAGCGAGATGACCAGCCGGTTGCGCAGCTCGCGCAGGTGGTCGGCCAGCGCCATCCGGCCCTCGGGGTCCTTGGGCGTGCGTCGGCGGATCAGGGCCATGGGGTGTCGCTGTCAGTGCCGATGTGGGTGGCGATGTCGGTGCCGGTATGCCGCGGGCTCGTCACGTGCTGGCTGCTCGAGTGGCGGGTGGCCGGGTCGGGTGCCGACCGGCTCAGGACCGGTCGGTGGGGGCCTGCTCGGGCAGCACCGGCTGGGGGGCCGGCATCGGACCGGGCTGGGCGCCCTGGCCGGCCGGCGGTCCGGCCGGCGTCGTGGGGGTCGGGGCGGCGGGCTGGGCCTGCGCGCGGACGGTGTCGCCGGCGGCGGGGCTCGGCTTGGCGGTGGTCCCGTCGTTCTTCATCTCGCTGACCTCGGACTTGAAGATCCGCATCGAGCGGCCGAGGCTGCGGGCCATGTCGGGCAGCCGCTTCCAGCCGAAGAGCAGTGCGAGCAGCACGATGAGGACGACGAAGTGGCTCGGCTCGCGGAAGAGGTTCATCGATCTGCCTTTCGGGCGGGGTCGTCGGTCGAGTCTACGCGGCGCGCCCAGCCCGGCCGGCGTTCGGCGCTGCGTGCGTGGCGCTCCTCGCGCAACGAGTCGCGCAGCTCGATCCGTTCCGCCGCGAGCTCGATGGGGTCGCGGAAGACCGCGAGGTGCTCGCCGGGTCGTGGCGTGGCGGCCGGTCTGGCAGCAGCCGCCTGATCGGCCGCGGCGGCCCGGGCGGCGTCGCTGCCCTGGGCGACCGCCTCCTCGGCCTCGGCCACCGCCTCGCCGAGGGCTCCGGCCTTGGCCCACACCTGTCGCAGCCGGCGCCACAGCAGCCATACCGCCAGGCCGAGGAGCGCGGTCCACACGAGCACCCACACGAGAACGCGCATCTACGCCCCCGGCCCGCCACGCGGCATACCGGATGAGGGGTATGCCGCGAGCGCGGCGGCTGCGCCGTCGCGGATCCGGGCCACCAGCTCGGGCGGCTCCTCGACGGTGACCAGCCCACCGTGTCGCCAGGCGAGGCGGACCAGCCAGGTCGGGTCGGCGGCCCGCAGCACGATCCGTCGACGGCCCTCGCCGAGCTCGGTGACCGACTCGACCGGGTAGTAGTCGGCGATCCACGACGCGCCCGGCTCGGTGCGCAGCGTGACGACGGTGTCGATGCACGAGGCCCGCAGCGGCTCGGCGTCGAGGTCGCGCGGCTGGGCCTGCTCCGGCGGCGTGCCGTCGACGTCGAGCACGGTGAGCGACTGCACCCGGTCAAGGCGGAACAGCCGGACGTCCTCGGCGCGGTGGCACCAGCCCTCGAGGTACCAGTGCGCCTCGCGGTTGAGCAGCCGCATCGGGTCGACGTCGCGCTCGGTGATCGTGTCGCGACCCATCGCCTGATAGGCCAGGTGCAGCCGCCGATGCTCGCGGATCGCTCGGGTGGCGTCGGCCAGCAGGCTCTCGGCGGTCGAGTCGGCAAGGGTGACCCGCACGTGCTCGGCGACTCCGGCGGCGGCGCCGGTGGCGGTCTCGAGCTTGGCGAGCGCGCCGAGCACGGCGGCCCGCTCGGCGACACCGGCCGCACCGGCCAGGGCACGCAGCCCGACCATCAGGGTGAGGGCCTCGTCGACGGTGAGCCGCAGCGGCCGGCTGATCGCGTCGGCGTTGCCGATGTAGACCCGGCCGTCCTCCCACTCGGCCTCGATGAGGTCGTCGGGCAGGTGTCCGGGGGTGCCGCAGACGAAGAGCAGCGCCAGGTCGGACTCGAGCTGGGCGCGGCTCACCCCGAACTGCGTGGCGGCGACCTCGGCGTCGACGCCGGGGTGGGCGAGCAGCCAGGGCACCATGGTGAGCAGCCGGGACAGCCGGGCGGTGGCGGACTCGGTGCGGGCGCCGCGCGGGGTGCTCACGCGTCACCTCCCGGTGCGGTGGGCGTGCCGGGGGCGGCGTGCGCGGCCTGGACCTGGCTGAGCAGCCGGACGACCTGCTCGCGCAGCCGCTCGGGCGCCTCGACGACGACGTCCGGCCCGCAGCCGGCGACCTCATGGGCCAGGCTCGACGTGTCGGTGTAGTCGACGTCGATGAGCGACCACTCGTCGTCGACCTCGCCGACCGAGCGGGCCCGGCGGCGCAGCGTGTTGCCGGTGCCGGCCCGCACCCGCAGGATCGCCGGCGGGTGATCGTCGGCAGGCTGCTCGGTGCTCCGCTCGACAAGCACGCGCGGCTCGTGCCCGCTCGGGATGTCGTATGCCGCGGGCCTGCCGACCGTGCTCACCGCTCCGGTGACGCGGGACAGCCGGAAGACCCGCTCTTGCTGCCGGTCGACGTCGAGGCCGGTGACATACCAGCGGCCGCGGGACATGGTCAGCGCCCAGGGCTGCAGCTCGCGGCGGCTCTCGGTGCCGTCGGCCTTGCGGTAGCGGAAGCGGACCACCTGTCGGCGGGCCAGCGCCTGGCGCAGCGGCTCGAAGGCCGGCTCGGCGGTGCGCACGCGGGGCTCGACGCCGACGAGCGAGGCGTCGTCGAGCTCGACGCCGGCTCCGGCGAGCTTGGCGAGAGCGGCTGCCGCGGGCCCGGCGAGGCTGGCTTGCGTCCAGACCCGGCCGGCGAGAGCGAGCGCCGCCACCTCGTCGGGCTCGAAGGCGATG
>Ga0116151_10000664_pt1 | contig 31724 bp, 30 predicted proteins | sample AD_UKC117_MetaG_FD_89893 | JGI IMG/M metagenome (GOLD analysis project Ga0116151, IMG submission 89893) | Active sludge microbial communities of municipal wastewater-treating anaerobic digesters from Hong Kong - AD_UKC117_MetaG | ecosystem: Engineered > Bioreactor > Anaerobic > Digestate... | reverse complement strand
ACGGAAAAGAGCGCCTCAAAGCCCAGTTGGTAGATCGATAAAGGTAAACTCGAGCGCAAATTGCTCCTGTAGATGTTTCCCCAGCGCTTGCACGCCCACGGTCTCCGTTGTATAGTGGCCACCGTAGATTACATTGATGCCGGCCACTTGGGCGTCGTAATATTGGGCGTGGCTGGTCTCACCGGTAAGATAGAGATCGCAGCCCAGGGATGCCGCCTCCTCGATCTCGCGTGCCCCAAAGCCGCTCAAAATGCCCACTTTGTGAATAATGCGTGGGCCATGCGCCTGCACCAATTTGACTGGACCCACATTGTGTTCAAAGCGGTCGATCAGGTAATCCAGCTTGACACCATGATCGTTGACCGCCAACACCGCCAGTTGTACTCCGTTGGCATTGCCCCACCAGTCAATAATCTCAAGCCCCAATCGGCGCGCCAACTCTGCATTGTTGCCCACTTCGCGATGGGCATCGAGCGCTAAATGGGCAGCATAGAGGTTGAGTTCAGCCGCCATATAGGCATGCACCAACCGCCCATACCCACCGCGCAACGGTTTGGCGCCGCCCCAGAAAATACCATGATGGACAAGTAAGAGATCGGCCTGTTTGGCAATTGCGGCTTCAACCGAAGGCGACTGTGCATCGACGGTGCCAACAATGCGGTTTACCTCCTCTTTTCCTTCTATCTGTAAACCCTGTGGTCCGTAATCTTTTATCGCGGGGATATTTAGATAGGTGTCAAGATAGGTCACCAGTTCGTCGAGTTTCATCACATATTCCTTCCATCATACCTATCCGGCTCACTTTGTCGCAGCGCACTTTCCGGGAGAAGGTATTTCGCTTTGCAAAGGTTATGCGAACAGGTTCTTCGTTCCTGAGCAGTAGTGTGTGTTCAGGAAATCTTCGTATCTGGCCGCAACTTCTCGGTTCTCGTTGGGTCACAACCATATTGTCGGACGATTCTTACTCCTTTGCGTTGGGATCCTCTCGTTGTTCCGGCAGTGAAACGGCGCTCTCTCCGCGCCGGAGAAACCGCTTGGCCTGCCGTGCAAACTTGCGACGTGGCAGCAGCACACGCCGTTGACACGTCTGACAAATGAGGCCGATGTCCGCTCCAACGCGGACCACTTCCCACGTGTTTCCCCCGCAAGGGTGCATCTTACGCATCTCAACCACATCACCAATATAGAGTTGCTCGTGGATTTCCATCGGGTTTCCTATCATTCCAAGTTTAGGCCAGCCCTGCAAAGATATCCTTTTCGACCACACCATTGGGGGCGGGAAAGGCACGTGTATAGGTTTCATTGGCCATGAACCGTCGTCGCAGCAGCCCAGGAAGAAAACGCAAAAAGCCGGGACCTCCACTGTATTGGCTGACATGGGCCTCGCTTGCCGCCTGTTTCTGTGGCAAATATCGTTCAACATTGATGCGGGCATGCACTGGGGTGTCCCACCGGCTAATCTCCACCAGATCAATATCCTGATTGCGCCCAAGTTTTGTCGGATCTTGACCAAAGTAGGGCATCACTTTGGCAATCAATTTCATGAGCCGTTTGTCAAAGGCCGAGTAGTACAACTTCTGCGGTACGCGGCCGTTGGTTCCGTTGGCAGTGCGGCTGCGCACAATATGAAAGGCTGCCGTCACTGCTTCACAGCAGCGCACATGATCGGGGTGGCCATAGCCACCGAATGGGTCGTGCGTAATGATCACATCGGGCTGCAAGCGCTCAATATAAAAGAGCATATCTTGTGTTAGCTTCTCAATCGGCTGCTGTACCAAGGCATCCGGATGTTGATTCGCTTCGGTGTTGCGCATTCCACTATCCCGATAGGGCAACGACCAGATAGACTTTACCCCGAGCGCCACGGTGGCATTGGCCAGTTCCGTTGCACGGACTTGGGCGAGCGTCTCATGACTGATCAGCGTTGTCCCATCCTCAACAGAGCCGGCAATACCATCCGTGGCAATAATGATGTGTACATTCTTGCCTTCCGCCGCGTAGCGTGCCAATGTACCGCCCGAGCCAAAACTCTCATCATCTGGGTGGGCGAAGATTCCCAATAAGGTTAACGGCTTTGCCATAATCATTCCTCGTTGTAACAGAACCATCTGTTTGTCTGATGCACGATGTATATATCGTAGTATATATCGCAGTATGCATTGTATACATCGCAGTATGAGCGCGTAGAACGCTGTTCGCTGTGAGACCTTGTGTGGCTTGTACACAAAAACGCCAATCCCCATTGTAGTTGAAATGTAGCTGGTGACAAGTATCTACCTTACCAATTGTACGCACTTTTTAGGAACTAATAGGGCTATCGATTCGTCTCGTAAGTAATTGTTGTGACAGTAAGCGTTTGTGTAAACACGCTGTGATTGATAAAATATCGGATAGGTTGCAGGTGCTACATGGCTGTTTAGGAAGGTTTGATTTTCCGCAACGATTGCGCTAAGATGCAAGAATTTGGAACACTGTTCAATCGTAAATAGATCCACAAATCTGGTTACTGATTGCATGGTATGATGGTGCTAGCGGGAATCTTCATATTGTTTATCAAATAGGTATCTGTCTCGCAATCGATGGCGGGTCTATGGGGTATTCTTACCGATGAGATCCCGCAGAGAATCGTAGGATAGACACGAAAGCTTTATCGCACGTAAGTATTGGACTAATTTTCATGATCGGAGAACGTTCTATGCGTTTTGAGTCACTCCTGCGAGTGATGGGAACGCTGGTCTATGGCTTTATTGGCTGGGAGTTGGGAGTGGCGATTGCTCAAACGGCGACACTCACGATGAACTCTGCCCGCTATATTTTGCCGGCAACATTGCTTGGCGCCGTATTGGGGTATTTCTTTGCACCCTGGTTAGTGATTGCACCGGCCAATGCGGCACGGAATGCGCTGCGCGCGGTACCCATTGCAGATCTTATTGCCGGCACATTTGGCTTAGCCGTTGGACTTTTTATTGCTGCGCTCGTCAGCTTTCCCATTGCACAGTTGCCTCCCCCTTTTGGTAGTATTCTGCCTTTCATCGTCTTGATTATTGTAGGTTATCTAGGGACCACCGTTGCTGTTTTGCGTCAAGAAGATTTGCTGAACTTTTTCCATCTTGGCCAAGATGATGGCAAAATCACTCATCATCAAGCGGAAGCTCACTATCATGCCGCGCAGAATGGCGTTGTGCCGGTGACGCGCCCGCAACTTCTTCTCGATACAAGCGTCATTATTGATGGTCGTATTGCCGATATCGCTGCAACGGGCTTTATTCCTGGTGAGTTAGTCGTGCCCCGGTTTGTACTCAATGAGTTGCAGTATATTGCCGACTCGTCGGACGCGCTTCGCCGCAACCGTGGCCGGCGTGGTTTAGAAATCTTAGATCGCCTGCAAAATTGTGATGAGATCACCATTCAATTTATCGATCAGGATCCACAAGATGCGCAGCAGGTCGATGACAAGTTGATTAGCCTTGGTCTTGCAACCGGGGCTGCCATTCTCACCAATGACTACAATCTCAATCGAGTTGCCAGTCTGCAGGGGGTGGCAGTTCTCAACATCAATGAACTGGCCAACGCGGTGAAAGCCGTCCTGTTGCCCGGGGAGGAGCTACCGTTGCAGATCATCCAAGAAGGGAAAGAATCGGGCCAAGGCGTGGGGTTCCTCGACGACGGCACGATGGTCGTCGTTGAAAATGGTCGTCGCTATCTCAATCAAGAAGTGCTTGTCCAGGTAACCAAAGTTCTGCAGACCAATGCCGGGCGCCTCATCTTTGCCACGCCGGATTAGGAGAGCATAAGGAGCACATGCTTCCGATTCAAAATCGATGGCCCTGACAGTTCATCGTAACGGTCAAACAAGCAAAACGGTGTGAACGGGTGCGTACCATCACAGTGTGAGATATTCCTTTATGGTGTATACTATGAAGGAATATCTCATTTTTTTTACGACCAGACAGGATCTGTCCGCATGACGCTGCAAATTTACAATACACTGACGAGAAAAAAGGAAGCTTTTCAGACAATTGAACCCAACAAGGTAAGGATGTATGTCTGTGGTCCCACAGTTTACGCCGATGCCCATATCGGCCACGCCATGGCCGCGGTCGTCTTTGACATGATTCGCCGCTACTTAAGCTACCGAGAATATGAAGTGCGCTATGTCACCAACTTTACCGATGTTGATGACAAGATCATCCGCCGCGCCAATGAAAGCGGCCAGGATCCGATTGCGTTGGCTACGCACTATGCCGACGAATATCTACGTCACCTGAACGATCTCAATGTCATGCCGGCTGATGTCTATCCCAAAGTCAGCGAAACGATGCGTGAGATTATCGATATGACGGCGAAACTCATCGACCAGGGCTATGCCTACGAACTCGACGGTGATGTCTACTTCCGTGTCCAGCAGGATGATGATTATGGCAAACTGAGCCACCGCAACTTAAGTGAGGCGCTCAGCGGTACCCGCGTGGAGGAAGATCAGCGCAAAGAACATCCGGGTGATTTTGCGCTGTGGAAATCGGCCAAGCCGGGCGAACCCTCGTGGCCAAGCCCTTGGGGTGACGGGCGGCCAGGGTGGCACATTGAGTGTTCGGCCATGAGCCTACGCCACTTGGGTGAGCAGATTGATATTCACGGTGGCGGCAACGATCTCATCTTTCCCCACCACGAAAATGAAATCGCGCAGACGGAGAGTTATACCGGCAAGGAGTTTGCCCGCTATTGGATGCACAACGGAATGTTACAACTGGCCGGCGAAAAGATGAGCAAATCGCTTGGCAATCTCATTACCATTGATGCCTTTCTCGAAAAAGATAGCAGCGATATTCTGCGCCTTTTGATCTATTCCGGCCACTATCGCAAACCGGTGATGTACAACGACGAAACATTGGCCAGTACTCGTCGTGTCCACACGCGGTTACTCACCGGGTTGCGCCCCAGCCGTGGCACAAAAAGCACAGGGGCAGATGCCGATACACTGCGGGAAGCAACCGAGAATGCCCGTGCCAACTTTATCGAAGCAATGGATGACGATTTTAACACCAGTAGCGCGCTGGCTGCCATCTTTGAACTTGTGCGTGCCATCAACAGCGCACGGGACCAAGGCGTTGGGGGCCCTTTCTTTGATGCCGCTCAACAAACTTTGCGCGAATTGACCGGTGTCCTTGGCCTGAAATTGGATGAAAAAGTCATTGAGCCAATGGGCGGTGGTGGCGACGTTAAGCCCTTTGTCGACCTGCTCGTGGCGGTGCGCAACGAATTGCGCGCGGCAAAACAGTGGGCAATTGCCGATCGGGTGCGCGATGGGCTGAAGGAACAGAACATTGTGTTGGAAGATACGCCCGACGGAACCACCTGGCGTTACACGGAGTAGAGCATGAGTGAGTTATTGTATGGACGTCGCGCGGTACTTGAAGCTTTACGTGCTGCGCGGCGACGGGTTTACCGGCTCTGGCTGGAAGGATCAAAAGAACCGCAACGGACAGGCGTCATTGGTGAAATCTGGCAGCGCGCCGATGATGCCGCGATTCCGACGCGCACCATCAAGGGCGGCCTCTTTGACAAGCTCGCCAGCCAAAATGCCAATTCTCAAGGCGTTGCGCTGGAGGTGGGCAATTACCCCTACGCCGACTTGGAGGATTGCCTGACCCGAGCCAAAGAACACCGTGAACCACCCTTTTTATTGCTGCTCGATCATTTGCAGGATCCACAAAATTTGGGCACCCTCTTTCGGACGGCAGAAGCCATGGGTATCCACGGTGTGATCATGCCGGACCGGCGTGCAGCAGGGGTAACACCGGCAGTGAGTAATGCCAGTGCCGGTGCCGTTGAACATCTGCTCGTGGCGCAGGTAACCAATCTGAATCGCACCATCGAAGATCTGAAGGCCGCCAATATCTGGGTTGCCGGTCTCGACAATGTGCCGCAAGCTGTCGCGCTGGCCAAGGCCAATCTCGACGGTGCGCTGGCGATTGTTGTCGGCAGCGAGGGCGATGGCCTCAGTCGCCTCACGCGCGAGCGCTGCGATTTCCTGATCCAATTGCCGATGTATGGTCAGGTTGAAAGTCTCAATGCATCGGTTGCTGGGAGCATCGTGCTCCACGCCGCCCGCCAAGCACGTACCCAAGGCTCATAGACACCCCAATTCACGAAGCAACCATGCATCTAGAACCAATTGACACCCATGCTCCCCATTGGCGCGCCACCCTCGACGAGATCTATCATGCGTTGGGCGGCGGCACAAATCCGGCGCTGTTACCTTATCATTTTCTGCAAGCGGCCTTCCCTCACCTTGGTGGTAAGCTCTTTCGGGTGGTGCGCCATGAGGAAACGCTCGCACTGCTCTTTGTCTTTCCCCATCTGGTCGACCCTGCGGCAGCGACTAAGCAGACCACGGCAGCCCACCAAGTGGGCTATGTGGCACGTTGTCACCTGCTTTCTTCGGCACAGCCCCTCGATTCCAAGGATCTGCAACACCAACTCCGCCAGGTACTCGATGGCGCCGCGATCACAATCTATGACCCGACCGCGGAGCACAGTTACGTTGCAGATACACAGACGGTCGGACTGCTTGACATTGGCCGTCCCAGTCATCGGGAAGCGGCGCAAATACGCCAGTTGCAGGAGCAAATTTGGCGAAGTCCCCCCGAGTATCTCTACCCAACCGATATCCACAGCACAGAGTTTCCACTTGGCACTTCATTGGTTGCACGCCTCCAGGGCAATGTCGCCGGCTTTCTCTTTGGGTTTTATAAAGAAAATGGTCCCTCCCTGCCGTGGGATTGGCAGCAACGTTGGCATGGCGAAATGCGCATTGAATCGCAGGTAATGGGGGTGCTACCTGATTATCGGGGGTTGCGAATCGGCTATCTGCTCAAGCGCATGCAAGCGGCACAAGCGTTGGCCCAAAAAATCGGGATCATCCATTGGACAGTCGACCCGCTACAGTATCCCAATGCTGCACTCAACTTTGGCCTGCTTCGTGCCGTGGCCTTTCACTTCACGCCGGATTACTATGCCTTTCGCAATGAACTGAATCAGGGGCCGGCCTCACGCTTTAGCATGACCTGGCTCATTGGATCGGCGCGGGTACAGGTGAAGCCTCTTCACGATGCGCGCTCCACCATCTTGCCACTGGCCCATCACCCGGAGATCCAGCGCATCAATGATGGCTGGCAGCACGTCGATTTTGACGCCACGGCCCCGGTTCTTGCCATCGAAATTCCCGCCGATTGGACGGCTCTCCAACGCCGGCAGCCCGAGGAGGCGTCACAGTGGCGTGCAACCACCGACCGTCTCTTTGGCCATTACATCGGGAGTGATCCCGGCCAATATGTGGTCACCGATGTGGCAGTTGATCAAGAACGGCGCTACCTGATCATCCAGCAAGTTACTGAATATCTCTGGCAGCGCCTCGAGGAAACATAACATGGGTGTACAAGCCTCACGCTTTACGCATCACCGCTTTTTTTCCGGCAGCTTGTAATCAATCCCTTTCTCCTCCTTGAGACGACGGGCCGCCTCTTTGTCAATATCATCCTCGCTGCGTCCCATTGCCCAACCGGAAGCCCGGACACTGGCCTTTTCAATGGTGAAGGCAATCTCTTTGTCACTGTCGGCAAATACGCGGTCCCACCCTTGTAACAGATCCCAAGCCATTTTTTTTCTCCTTATCTCCACCCACTGCTCCGGCTGGCCGTGCCAAGGGCCGGCTGCAAACAGAGCTCACGGAAGCACGCCGTTGCGCCAGAACTACACCGCTTGTCCCTGGAGCAACGTCCGGCTACCAGTAAAGACTATTATAGTTTTCGGCGACTTTCAAGTAGGCAAAGTCCCACAAAAACGGTGACACATTACGGCTTTCCAACGCTTTTGCAAGGATTTGGAGTTAGGGCGTCAGATGGTGAAGTGCTTTGGAAAGAAGTAGAGGAATTTTGTAAGGAGAGAGGCTATGGTTGATTGAGTAGCCGATCATAGACCGCCACCTGTTGCGCAAGCGCCGCCCGGTGACGCTGATGGCGTTCCGCATCGGGCAGGTAGGTCTGCCCGGTTTCGGCTGCGAGTGCACTAGGGTGATCAATTGCGCCCAGTTGTTCGAGGGCCAACAGCGCGATCCCACGGCTGGTCAGCTCATGTTCGGCCAACGCAATGATCGGTTGATCCAGCACATCGGCCATGATCTGTAACCAGGCCGGCGAGCGCAGCAGCCCCCCCCCGCTGGCGATGATCTGCTGATTACCCTCGCCCAAATGCGGTTTGATGCGACCATAGATAATGGCAAACCGATAGGCGACCGCTTCGAGTGCCGCCTGCACAATATCGATCGGACGCGTGTTAAGGGTAAATCCTACCAAGCTGGCGCGCGCACTGCCCTTCCATCCGGGTGCACGCTCACCCGCAACAAAGGGAAGAACAGTTAACCCGTGGCCGGCCGGCTCTCGTTCGCTGAGTGCTTTTTCCAACTGGTCGCTGGGCGGTAGCTGCAACGTTTCCCGCAACCAGGCATAGAGATTGCCCCCTTCGGTGGTGGCGCCACCCAGCAAGCCACGGTCGCGCGTCACCCGATAGAGCCACAGCCCCGCCGGCACAGCCGAGATCGCGGGCGGCAACACCACCCGCATGGCACCCGTCGTTCCAACGGTCAACGCAATCCGTTGGGGCGTGTCACAGCCACTGCCGATGTTGGCCGCGGCCCCATCGCCGATCGCAGGCAGCCAGGGCACATCCTTAAGTGCAGGCCAACGTTCTGCCCAAGGCGGCAGCAGTCCCTGCAGCGGCGTATCGACATCACCCAGTGGGGAAAGCTGCTCCTGACCGACCGGCAAGCGGGCCAGCCACGTCTCATCCCACGTCAGCGTATGGCGGTCGAGCAGCCCCGTCCACGACGCAACACTGTAACTGGCCAACCGTTGGCCCAGGAGTTTCCAGTAAAGATATTCGCCAAAGGAAAGCCAGTAGACACTCCCGCGTAACCAGTCGGGATGCGTTCGCTCCAGCCAGCGAAAGCGCGCCGGCAAATAGGAGGTATGGAGCAGACAGCCGGTGCGGTCATGGCTGACGGTACGCGCTTCTTCATCCAGCTCGTTGCGCAACTCCTCGGTATCTGGTGCGTTGCGGGTATCGGCATAGGTGAAGACGGGTGTCACTGGTTCGCCGGCCGTGCTCACTCCCATCACATTGCTGACGAAGGTGTCACTGGCCACAGCGGCAATCTGTGCAGCGCGCGATCCTGCCATGACCAGACATTGATCAATGACGGCGACAACGCTTTGCAGGAGTTGATTGGCATCAAAGGTGGCGCCACCATCGGCGGTCGTCTGCAGGTGGTTGGCAACCTGGGCGATACAATCGGGCAGGGCGCGGCCCTCGGCATCAAAGAGCAACGCGCGTGTCGAGGTAGTGCCGATATCAAGGGCAAGAATCAATGGTGATGACATGCGATTTCGTTTCGTGTCTAACCGAGAATTCGCTCCAAGATGAGCTTATAGTTTCAACCCACTGAGGACAACGCCGGAAATAAAGTAACGTTGGGCGACGGCAAAGAGCGCGATAACGGGGATGGTCATGATGGCGGCGGCAGCCATCAACAGGTGATCGCGTGGGTCATTCGTCTCCATAGGGATGTATTGGAAGTAGCGCAGACCGATGGCTGCCGTATATAGCGGCTGCCGATTGAGGTAGATAAACGGCGCAAAGAAATCGTTCCACTCATTGAGAAATTGCAAAATCGCCACGGTAGTTAGCGCCGGTTTCATGAGCGGCATGATGATCCGCACGAGAATGCGCAGGGGATCGGCACCATCAATCAGCGCGGCTTCATCGAGATCACGCGGGATGCTCAGGATAAATTGACGCAGCAAAAAGATCATAAAGGCACCGCCCCCCAGCCAGGAACCGATGGTTAGCGGCACATAGGTATTGATCATTTTGAGCTTGAACCAGAGCAGATACTGGGGAATCAGGGTCACGGTGGCCGGGATCATCATCGTGCCGAGCATGAGGATAAACCAGACCGACTTGCCAACAAACTCAAAACGGGCAAAGGCGTAGGCGGTCAACGTTGAGGTAATCAGAGTACCGGGAATTGTAATCGCCACGATCAGAAAGCTATTGGCAAGCCAACGGGCAAACGGCACGCTCTGGAAAACATCCGCATAGTTGCCCCATTGTGGTGTCGCCGGATAGAAATGGGGCGTGAAGGAGCGCAACTCCTGCCATGTTTGCAGCGAACTGGAAACCGTCCAATAGAGTGGAAAGGCAAAGCTCAGTCCAGCCACTGTGAGCAATATGTAAGTGAGTGCCTTACCCAGGAAGCGGCGCCGCCGGATCGAAGCAGAGTAGCTGTGATCCGGCGCGATCATTTGCCGCTGGGTTGTTGTATTGGTTGCTGTTGCCATCACAAATTCTCCCTCAGAAACTCTAGTACATTGCGGCGTAAATCGCACCCACAGGGTTCCCGCCTCCGAGTGCGACAGTCAATAAGGCTAGTGCAGTTGGGCGTAAATACCTGGACAGAAATAAGTAGAGCTTCTCTCTGGAAAACAGCTGATTTATCTGTCTACTTATTTCTGCCCGGATTTACTAGGCAATTGCCGAAAACGTTGCCGTTACATCGGATTGTTGGAGCACCGGCATCTCATCGTAGAGAAAACAGCGTGCCCCCCGCTCTTCATCGACTTGATAGAGCGGCGGTTTATCATGCCAACACCGCTCCATCACGGCGGGACAGCGGTCGGCAAATTTGCAGCCGGCCGATCCCCGTGCGTCATCGAGCGAACGTAGTGGCGCTTCTGTCTCTTCTTCTCGCTCCCAATCGCGCACCGCATGCATCTTGGGAATCGAATCGACCAGCAGTTGTGTATAGGGATGTTTGGGATTCCGGATCACGTGGTCAACCGAGCCCGCTTCCACAACGGCACCGCGATACATCACCATGATATTTTCACAGATCTGGTAGGCGGTTGTCAGATCATGGGTGACATAGAGAATGGAGATACCAAGGTCACGGTTCAAGGTGCGCAGGCTCTCTAAAATTGTTGCTCGCAACGACGCATCGACCATAGAAACCGGCTCATCGGCCAGGATAACACGCGGTTTGAGGATCAAGGCCCGTGCCACCATTACCCGCTGGCGTTGGCCGCCACTCAATTGGTGGGGAAAGCGACCTAATATTTCTGCCGGACGCAACCCCACTGTTTCGAGTGCTTCTTCCACCAAGCGTCGCCCCTCCCTCTTGGAAGCAGCCAATTTGAATTTGGTCACCGCGGCGAAGAGCAGGTGATCGGCTTTGTAGAAAGGGTTATAAACGCCAAAGGGATCTTGGTAGATCGGCTGTACATCGCGCAGAAACTCCTTGCGCTGCTCGCTGTTCATCTTGGTCATATCATGACCGTTGTAGAGCACCTCGCCCGACGACGGCCCGATGACCCCCAAAAGCAGGCGCGATAGGGTGGTTTTCCCACTACCACTCTCCCCGGCGACCGCCGTCATCGTTGGGCGGTCAGCGGGAATCGAGAAGGAGACATCCTCCACTGCCACTGTTTTTTGTCGATTAAAGGTGCCACCGCCAAAGGTTTTGGTCACATTGCGTAATTCCAAAATTGCTGTCACAAAATGCACTCCACACTCATCTTCGTCGGTGCGATAGGGCTGTCGCACGCCTTTAATTTCCATCGGCTCGTGCAATAATCATTCGCCCCACGGCTATTCATAGAGATGACAGGCCACCTGCCGTTCGCCCGCCCCGGTTTTCCCGGCTGGGGACTGCAACACGGGGGTCACCTGACTACAGGCCGAGATTGCCTGGGGACAACGAGGCTGAAAGAGACAGCCCGGCGGCAGATTGATCAAAGTCGGCGGCATTCCCGGAATGCCGATCAAACGTTCCTGCTTTTCCTCCAAGCCGGGTACACTTTGGAGCAAAAGCTGTGAATAGGGATGCAACGGCTCTTCCACCATCTGCTTGATCGGCGCCACATCGACTAGCTTGCCCGCATACATCACCCCCACCGTGTCGGCGAATTGTGCAATGAGCCCCATATCGTGGCCAACGAGAATCACCGAAGCGCCGGTCTCTTTCTGTAGCCTACCAAGAGTCGTCATTACCTGGCGCTGTACAACCACATCGAGCGCGCTGGTTGGTTCGTCGGCAATGATCAGTTTGGGCTTGAGGGCGGTGGCTGTGGCCATGCCGACCCGCTGTTTCATGCCGCCGCTCAACTCGTGCGGGTACATGCGCGCCACTTCTGGCTTGAGCCCAACGTTTTCCAATAGCGAACGCACCGCTTCGCGTGAAGCGGTACGGCTTTGGCGGATCCCATGATCCTCCAGCCCGTCGATAATTTGATCCTCGATGCGCATCACTGGATTGAGCGCGTTCATCGCCGACTGGGTCACCAGGGCCACATCGGCCAGCCGCGCCAGCCGCATCTCTTCCTCGTTGAGCTTGAGTAGATCGCGGCCATTCAGGAGGATTTCACCCTGTACAATGCGCGCCGGCGCTTTGGTCAACCGCATAATCGCCAAGGCCAGCGTCGTTTTGCCGCAGCCCGATTCCCCAACAAGCGCCAGCCGTTCCCCTTTGCGGAGGGTGAGATTGACACCACTCACCGCCTTGACTGCGCCGGCCGCAGTCTCATAGTGCACATGGAGATCGCGAATCTCGAGAATCGTCTCGGACGATCGGCCCTTGCGCAAGGTGTTCGCAGTCGGCTGTGCCGTTTGGCGTTTTTCATCTGTTGCCATTAGACACTCCTTCGCAGACGGGGATTGGCCCATTCGTCAAGACCTTGGGACACCAAAAAGAGCCCGACAAAGAGAAAGACGATGATAAAGATGGGGGGCGCCCACCACCACCACCAGCCATTGATCAGGGAACCGTACCAGATATTCCAATAGATGGTCATACCGAGGGTATTCGCTTCAAAAGGACCCAGCCCCAGTGCTTCCAATCCAATTGAGGCCAACACGGCGGATGATACCGCGAGCACAAAGGTAGAGACAATAAAAGGCATGAGATTGGGCATCATCTCCTTGATAATGATCTCCGGACCACTCATGCCGGTGAAGCGCGCCATCTCCACATAAGATTGACGCCGAATGACCAGGACTTGGGAACGCAGTGTACGTGCCGGTCCCAGCCACGCCAACGCGGCCACGACCAATGCCATCTGATTCACCGACATATTGCCGGGAATCGAGATGGCAATAACCACGAGCACGAGCAACGGTGGCACTGTACGTAAGATATCCACCACCGAGCGGATCGCGGTATCGATGGCGCCGCCATAGTAACCGCTAATAAAGGCCAACAAGGTGCCGATGATCACGCCAATGGTCCCAGCCAGAATGCCAATCCATAAGGTTTGGGGAGTGCCCTCAGCCATCACGGTCAAGATATCTTTGCCCAAGCGATCGGTGCCCAGCCAATGCTCAACCGATGGTGGTTGGCTGGGTCTGAAGGAGAGGGGGCGTGCATCTTCCGCCGTGGTCATGATCTGGCCGATGATCATAAAGGCCAGTAACAACAGAAGCATGACCACCCCCGCTATCAGCGTGGGATTGCGCCGAACGTAGAGAAAGAGATCCCGCATGCGACTGGCCGATTTGGGAGGTGGCGCAATTGGCATTGGCCCTGTGGTGAGAGCAGCATCATGCAGTTGTGTCACCCTATTCACTCCTGTAGGTAATCCGTGGGTCGAGGAACGGATAGATAATGTCGATCAGCAACATGGTGAAGGCAACCGTGACGATGACCATAAAGACGACACCCTGGATCACGAACCAGTCATAGCCCTGGATCGCTTTGAGCAGCACCGTGCCGACGCCAGGATAGCCGAAGACGACCTCGACCAAAATCGCACCGGAGAGAATGGTGCCCAACGTGAGCGCCAACCCGGTAATCTGCGGCAGGATCGCATTGCGCATGGCGTAACGAAAGAAGATCCGCGGTTGTTTCAAGCCTTTGGCTTCGGCCTGCAACATGTAATCTTCGCCCTGAATTGTCACCATCATGGAGCGCATTCCCAACGCCCAAAAGCCAATTTGCGCCAGTACAATCGAAAAGGCAGGCAGGATGGCATGCTTCAACACATCAAGCCAGAAGCTCAGCGTCATTTCAGGGATGCGCTGTGCACCGTAACCGCCAAAGAGCGGAAAGATTTCAAATTGAAAGGCAAAGATATAGAGCAGAATAATGCCCATTAAGTAGAACGGCACCGCCGACAAGGTAAAGAAGGCGGGAAAGACGACGCGTAGAAGCCAGGGCGCGTTCCCCCAAGCCATGAGCGCGCCAACCAACGTGCCGATGACGAAGCTAAGCAACGTCGCGGTCAATAGCAGCCCCACTGTCCAGGGAACCGCTTCGCGCAACATGGACAGCACCGTGGCCGGATAGTTGGAGATCGACTGGCCAAAGTCCAGGCGCGCGGTGTCGCCGAGATAGGTCAAGTACTGTTGCCACAGCGGCTTGTCCAAGCCGAATTTGCGATTGTAGGTTTCGACCAGCCCTTTGGTATCCTCGTTCGATGTGCCAACGCCTTGCATTTCCAGTTGCGAAATCTTCTGCCGGATGGGATCCTGGCCGGTCATGCGTGGAAAGAAAAAGTTGATCGACGCAGCGACAAAGGCAATGACAAAAAATTGGGCGATACGTTTGAGAAGGTATTCCAGGGTCATACAGTTACTCGTACTTGTGCTCAGACTCGTACTCTTCCGCTACAACGTGGCAGCGGTGTCGCACGAATTGGGTAAATCGCGATTGGCCCAGAGGACAGATTGGCGATTTACCCAACTTTCGGCATACCGCCAACGTGTCCTCTCACTCGCGCAAATTGAGAACGCGGACGATACTCTTGTGAGGAATCGCGTTTTCAATTTGCGCAGAGTTTTATACTTATCCGAAACTTCGGTTGTGGCCCAGCGGGCACAGAGAAGTTTCGTACAACAAAACCTAGCAGGAAGAGTATGCGCCAAGAAAAAAAGCTCACGGGGCGTCCGTCGGTTCCAGCTTCAGCAACGTGTAGGCAAACCCAGTGTGCGGATGGATGCCGTTCATATAGGGATCGGTTGCCGTGGAAGGCCAGTTGGTCCAGTAATGTTGGTTGTTGCCGGTACGATTGTAGAATTGCACCAGCTGTACATCGGGCAGATCTTGCAGCCAAATCTCCATCGCGGCATGTTCGAGTTCACGAGTTGTGGTCTCATCGGCGGCGGTCGCCAACTGTTCCACGATGGCGTCGAATTCAGGATTCGAGTATTGGAAGAGATTGCCCGAATCACCGGTGGTATAGAGTTGCAGCGTGCGGTAGATCGTGCCGGACTGCGCGCCGTTGTGACCGAAGAGACCACAGGTATAGGTACCACCGGCCAGTTGATCGTAGGCGTCGGTCGGCTCGGAGTAGCTCGACTCGATGCCATGTTGGCGCAACGTCTCTGAGAGCACTGGGCCCAAGTCGGTCCAGAGTGCAAAGCTGGTGATATCGCACTTGATGCGGTCCCCTTCGGCGTCGGCCCAGAAGCCTTCGCTATCTTTGGTGTAGCCGGCTTCCGTCAACAGCGCGTCGCCTTCGGCCTGGTCATATTTGCCCGGCTCATACTCTGCTTCGAGATCGGCCAGATTGTCGATCGCATCCTGCAACCCGGCAAAGGGCGGGAAGGGCCAGTTCGAAATCTGACCTTTACCGTCGTAGGCAAAGTCGATGAGCTTTTGGCGGTCAAGATAGCGGTTGATCGCCCAGCGCACTTCGGGCTTGCCCAGGTGTTTGTCCTTGTTATTCAGATGCAAGGCGGTTGGCCACCATGAGACCATGCCGTAGGGACCTTCACGACCGGTCCACGTGGTGGTATCGGGATTATCGGCCAGAATTTTCTCGATAATGTCGACACGCAGATCGTGGGTCTGGTCAATTTCGTTGCGAATCATTGCTGTCGCCTGGCTCTGATCGTCGCCGATGGTGAGCTGAACAAAGCGCTCAACCTGGGGCAGTTCGTGGAAACCGGTGGCACAAGCCCACCACTCCTCACAACTGCCGACCCGGTCAATGATGCGGCGGGTGTCATCAGCAAAGGCCAGGCGCCACGGACCAGTGGTAACGGGACCGGCACCATCGTTGTAGGCGGTGTATTCGGCCCAATCCTTATCCTGCCAGATATGTTGCGGCACAATAAAGGTAGCCGAATCACCCTTGGCGACGATTACCTCATCGTGGAAGCGTGGCGCCGAGCCATTAAAGGTAATCTTGACCGTCAGATCGTCGACTGCCACCGCCTCTTTGACGTAGACCTGATAAACACCACCAAGACGCACGGTGCTGCCAAGATCGCGCAACGTGTTGAGGGTATAGACGACATCGTCCGCGGTAAAGGGTTCGCCATCGCTCCAGGTAACGCCCTGACGCAGATAGTAGGTCAACTCAGTGGCGTCCTCGTTGTATTCCCAGCGCTCCGCCAGCCAGGGGTAGGAGTGACCATCGAGCATATCGGCATAGACCAACGGTTCATGGAAAAATTGAATACCGGCCTGATGGGTGCCACCGAGATTATAGGGGCTCCAGATCTCTCCCGGCGGATAAGAGGTCTTTTGGGCGACGATGAGGGTGCGATTGCGTGGCACTTCGCCGGCAGGACCGGCCGCATCATCAGTCGCTGGTACTGCGGCGCTATCACCGCTGTCCGCCGCCTCTTCGGCCGGTGCCGCCGCTTCCGGTGCTGCGCCGCCACCACAGGCAGCAAGCAGCAGTGCGACGACGACGAGGCAGCTCAATAAGACATTCATTCTTCTCATACAGATGATTCTCCTTGCATGTTCCAATAACAGATCTATGATTCAGTTGGTTCTTTGGGGAATTGATAACGGAAGTCGCAGTGGGAGGCGCCTTCCATAATCGTCTGGGTACGGGTCAGGGTAGCCTTTTCATTGAAACCATCGATCAGCGCATGATCGCGGTTGCACGAAAAGAGTGCCCCCAATTCAGGGATGCCCAATGCGCGATACATTTCGGCATAACGGCATCGCTTGACGTTGAAGTCCAATGCTTCTTCACTTTGCTGCAACAATTCGATTTGCAGTGCGTCATCTTTCGTCCAATACTGGAGTGAATCGAGAAATTCCCGACTGCCGCAGCCACCCAGCGTTTGGGCAAGCTCACTTCCCTGTTCTTTGGCGATGTTGATGATCGTTTCTTTCACAACGTCGATCACTTCTTCACGGCCAAAGCGTTCACCGAGCGCTTCAATGATGGGTGCCAGAATGCGCGCCTCTACTTCACGGCGGGTAAGGACACCTATCTTCTGCGTTAGGGTATCGGGTGGAATGACTGATTGTGGATGGTTTGAGTCCGTCATTTAACAGCCGTCGCTTCAATTTCAAGCAGCCAATCGGGAAAGGCCAGCCGGGTCACGCCGAGCAATGTGCTACTCGGTTGCACACCGGCAGCCGCCAGGCGCCCAGCGAGTACACCCCAGTTTTCCAGTAGCAGATCGACATCGGTCGTGTAATAGTTCAGCCGCACCACATTGGCTAACGTGTATCCGGCCTCGTTGAGTGTGGTCTCCAAATTATCAAACGCCTGATTGATCTGTCCCGCCATATCGCCGGCATGAACCGTGGCCCCGTCACCGTCGGTCGATGCTTGCCCTGCACAGTAGAGCACCGACTGCCCTCCGCGAATCTCCGTGCCCTGCGCAAAGCCAAACTGATCCTGCCATGTCCAGGGATTTACTTTCCTGCGTTCCATATCTACCTCCTATCGATAGAAATGACAGATATCACAGGTTGCAAAACGTGGTAGGCTCCTATAGATCTGCGGGTGCAATCGGGTAGATTCTCGCTGAGAATGGGATCGATTTCACCGCTTCGCCCGTAGGAGCGACGTGTTAAGCCAGTGCTGCCGCGTGACGCCCGGCGGCCGGATCGCCGGCCGCATAAGATGTGCCACTCTCTTGATCGATATAGAGCATCACCGGTGTGGCGACAGGACGCTCCTTCACCTCAATGTCATGACCACGGCGGGCCAACTCATCGCGAACGCCTGGGTCGATGGCATCGCTAATCGTCAATGAACCGACTTTCTTAACGGTCTCCGCTCGGTTGGGATTGGGATCGAAAGAATCTTCGTGATGATCGGTGGCAAAGCGGGGCGCCGTTACCGCCTGCGCCGGCATCATGCCAAATTCGATGTGGTTGAGCAAAAGATTGAGCGCCGCCTGATCCTGCAAATCACCCCCCGCCACGCTAATGGCCAGCACCGGTCGTCCCTCCTTGAGCACCAGCGTTGGTGTCAGCGTGATCCGGGGGCGCTTGCCTGGCTGGATGCAGTTGGGATGGCCGGCAGTGGTGTTGAGGCTGCGCAGGCGGTTGCCGTAGCTGACACCGGTTGAGCCGCTGCCCCCTTCATGATAGACATTGGCGCTGGGAGTTGCCGAGACCACGTTGCCCCAACGGTCGGCCACAACACAGGTGGTTGTGCCGCCCACCACTGGTTCAAAGGCATCACTATGCTTCACCGCCTGCATGGCGATGGGATCCCCTGGGCGAGCTTCGTGTGAGGCATGCGCCATATCAATCAGGGGGCGGCGCAAGGCGGTGTAGGCATCCGAGAGCAGCTGCTCCAGTGGTACATCGACAAAGTTGGGATCGCCATAATATGCGTCCCGGTCGGCCATGGCTAATTTCAACGCTTCGGTCAATAGATGCACATAATCTGCGGAAAAATGGCCCAATGCTGGTAAGTCAAAGCCTTCCAACAGGCGGAGTGCTTGACAAAGATAAGGCCCTTGGGTCCAAGGGCCACATTTGTAGACCGTGTAGCCGCGATAATTGACGGCAACCGGCTCTTCAATCAACGTCTTGTGCGCAGCCAGATCGGCGCGGCGCAGAAAACCGCCCTCAGCGATATAAAATGCCTCCAACTCTTCAGCAATGTCGTTGCGCTCGGGGTGGCGGCCATAGAAACGGTCACAAGCGGCCTGCAAGCGCACTTCGCGGCTACCGCTGGCGATCCCTTCTTCTTCAACCATGCGCCGCAGCGTTTTGGCGAGGTTCGGATGCCACGGTTGGTCGCCGGCGTCAAGAATGGCCAGTGTGGGCGCAATAATGTCGGCAAAGCTCTTTGTGCCGTAGCGCTGCAACAGCGTAATGCAGAGGTCCACGACCGAAGGGACCGGTGCCATCTTCATATCGTGGTTGGGAATACCATTGGCCATGTACCAGGCGATGGCTGCCCGATCCAGCGGCGCTCCTCCTTGGCCGGAGAGCGATTTGACATCACCACTCTGGGCGTCGTAGATCAGCACCGGCACTTCACCGCCAATGGAACAGGCGCCATGATCGGTGACGTTGAGCGCAAAGATGGTGGCCGCAGCAGCATCGGCCGCGTTGCCATCTTGGGCCAGAATTTCAATGCCGGCAGCCACCGCACCCGCGGCACCGGCGGCCACCGCACCAGTTTTTCCCGATGCTTGCCATCCAATCGTTGAAACATCGATGTGTGCCATTTTCTATTCTCCATAGTAAAAGACCCAGCGCTTGGAGAGCTGCATCTGGAAGACCGTTAACGTCACGATGATGATGGCAAAGAACCAAGCCAGCGCCGCGCCATACCCCATGTTGAAGTAGTCAAAGGCCTGTTTCCAAATGTGCAGACTGAAGAACCAAGTGGCGTAGCCCGGCCCTCCTTCGGTGGCGACAAAGGCGGCGGCGAAGGTTTGCAATGCACCGATGATGCCAAGCACTGTATTGAAAAAGATGGTCGGTGTCAATAAGGGGATCGTCACATTGCGAATGCGTCCCCATGTACCAGCGCCATCGATATGTGCCGCGTCGTACAGCTCTTCGGGAATGCCCTGCAATCCGGCGAGAAAGATAATCATCTGGGTGCCGCCGATACTACCCCAGAGGCGCATGATGATCAGCGAAGGAATTGCCCACTGTCGATCACTGAACCAGCCGGGCGGATCGCTAATGCCCCAGCTAATCAACGTTTGATTGACAATGCCGAAGTTAGTGTCCAACAACCATTTCCAGAGGACAACCGAGGCGACCAATGGCACCAGGGTCGGCATAAAGAAAAAGGTACGATAAACCGCAACGCCCCTGAGTTTTTGATTGAGCAAAATGGCCAGGAACATCGAGCCAAGAACACCCAATGGCACCCCCAAACCGGCAAAGTAGAAAGTGCGCCAGAGCGACGAATAGAAAAGATCATCGTTGGTAAACATCTTCACATAGTTGTCGGTGCCGATGAATTCGGCCGTGCCGATGACATCATACTTGGTAAGGCTGAGATAGAGGGACCAGAGCCCTGGCCCCACAAAGAGGCCAAAGAAGCCAATGAGCCACGGCGCGAGAAAGAGATAGCCGTAAATATTTTCACGGCGCCTTTTCGGTGACCATCTTCTTGATGAACGCTGGGGCTGGGGTATAGCAGTTGCAGTTGCTGCCATTGGTGATTTCCTCTTCTCCATAAGCGGACGGACAGAAGACAGTCGGCCAGGCCGACTGTCTTCTGTCCGTCCGTCTATTGTCCGACTGATTACGCCGGTTCCATATCCAAGACATCCTGAACGGACTTGTGCAACTCTTCCAAACCTTGCTCAAACGGAATGGGTGCGTTCTTGTCCAGCAGGATCTGAATGCGCTGGCCGATGGCATCGGTGTACTCACGACCACGGGAATTGGCCGGTGCATAGGCGGGAATGCCATTTTCCAGATTGGGGACAAACCACTCGTGGATCGGGTTTTGGCTGATCAACTCTTGCAACACATCCGGCCGCACCAATGCACCCTGACCGGCGACCAGATTGAAGCCGATACAGCCTTCGAGGTTTGTAATGTGCTTGAGGAAGTCGTAGACCTCCTGTGGATGTTGGGTACCGGCATTCATATTCCACGTGCCACCGCGAATCTGGCTGGGGAATTTACCGTCTTCGCGTGTGGGGAAGAGTCCCTGCCACGCTTCTGCAATCGATTCATCCGTAATATCGCGTTGGAAGTTTCGGGTATTGAGAGAACCACCCCAAACCATGGTGACCTTTCCTTCAAGCTGGGCCGCATTGGCGTTGAGATTGTCGCCCGGCGCCGGCAAAACGCCATCGGTCACAGAAAGGTCATAGAGCCAACGCAACGCGGCCTGTGCGTTTTCATCTTCAAGGATTAAACATTTTGTGCCCTCGGGGTCAATAAAGCTGGTGTTCCAAATCCGACAAAGGACAGAGACGGCGCTTTCCCCGTAGGCAAAGGCCAGCCCAAAGCGTTCATTTTCCTGATAGAAGCTGCGTGCCCACTCTCCGTAGGTGTCCATCGAAGTCTCATGGCCCATCGGATCGGGCGCTTCAATGCCGGCCTCATCAAAATGTTTCTTGTTGATCACCAGCGTATCATGGCCGGCCCACCCCCAACTGGGCAGCCCATAGAGCGTGTCTTGGTAATGTTGCAGAACCATAAATTGCTCGAACCATTGACTTTGGTCCAAATTATCGGCGTCAGCAAGATCCTGAATGGGGCCGATGATGCCGGCTTCAATGGCGCGCCAGAAGTGATAGTGTGAGGGATCAAACGCAACGATGTCACCCAGGTCGCCGGCGGCATGCATGGCATACATCTTGCCGTAGTTATCTTGTTGGGAAGAGCCGGTCAGTGGGCGAAACTCGATGCTCACATTGGGATGGCTCTCTTTGAAGGTGTCAATCCGCTCTTCATTCCAACCGGTGCCGGGGCCGCGGAAGGTATCCCAAATGAGATTGACGGTATCGCTGGAAGGCGCGTTACCGCCTTCCCCCCTGCTTCCGGTGCACCGCCGGGCGCTACACACGCCGCCAGAACACCCAAAGACGTAACAGCACCGCTCACCTGCAAAAATCGACGACGTGACATGCGATTAGCCATAGGTTCTCCTCCTTGATTACCAGCTATCTTGATTACCAATTATCGATAGATACTAAGGATTCAATCGAAAACAAAGTTGGCTTCTTGCTCATCCAGGGGTCGCCAGACCCCGGCAAAAGGCGGCGGGCTTTGACGACCCCGTCAGAACCGTTCTCCCAACTTATTTGCGAACAAACCCCAACTATCGATCCGAGAATGCCATTATGCCCTAGTAAATCCAGGCAGAAATAAGTAGACAGATAATTTAGCTGTTTGCCATACAGAAACGCTACTTATTTCTGTCCAGGTATTTACGCCCAACTGTACTATTGGCACAGAAAATTTCCGGATCGATTCTAACTGAACTTTGCGGAGGCATGCGCGTTCTATCTGTTTACCCAAGCCACTATTGCGTATGTTGGTGATTTAGCAAGCATAACAGGAGATGTTACACAATTTCGTTTGCGCTCATCAGCTGAACATGTGAAAATATAATAACGCTCACATGGGCGGAGAGGTGAAATCGTACCAATTCTCACCGAGAATCTATCCGGTTTCACCCAGAGACCTATATGAGCCATACAACAATTCGCCAGGGGTGAAGCCACCGTTTTCACACTTTTCACAGACGAGCCTTCGTTTGAAAACGAGATGTCTCTTTCCTGATGGACGTTTCTGGGCGTGAGCGTGCGGGATGCGCGTTTTTCAAGCGACCGCGGTGACCCAATTAGAGCACAGATTACATTCGAGCGCAAATGTAAAAAAATTGGATGGTGAGAAGCATTTTGCTAACCATGTTGTTTTTGGCCGCGGCCATGCTTCTGCTTGCCCTTTGGCTGCTGCGCCAGGGGCACGCAAAGCAACAAACCAGTGGCCTTCCCGTCGGAGAAATTATCTACAGTGACACGAACGCCTGGCAAGCGGTGACGCGCCCGCTCTTGAGTCGGCGCCACGGCATTGTCGGCAAGCCCGATTATGTGGTGGCCGAAGGGCATGGGCGATCGCGCATGATGGTGCCGGTTGAGGTCAAAAGTGGCAAATGCCCCGAAACGCCGCCAACAGGCCATCTCCTGCAACTCGCCGCGTACTGTCTATTGGTGGAAGAGCACTACGGCACTGCCCTTGACCATGGGCTTTTACGCTATGCCGATGCCACGCTGCGCATTCCTTTGACACCGGCGCTACGGGCGGAAGTGCTTGCCGTTGCCGAAGCGATTCGGCGTGCCGAATCGGCTCGAAGTTTAGCGCGCGATCACAATGTGGCCGCACGATGTCGCGCCTGCGGCTATCGCCACGGCTGTGGCGACGAGGCACTGGTGTAGGACAGATAGGGCTGTTCGCTGCTTAGCTGGGCCAGATCGGGGGGCAAATCGACATCAAAGCGCAAGTGCGGGGAATCCACAATCACACAGGGCAGGTTGGCCATTTGGGCTGCGAGGCAGTGGTGGGCAAAGCTGTTGTGGCCAAAGGCAAAATTGATCGCATGGGGGGGACGTAACAGGAGCGCATTGGTGCCATTGTCATCGCTGGGCACGATGACGATGCCTGTTGCGGCTAAGCTGCGTTCGTAGAGCGCGCTAATGTCTCGGCTCCGCAGGCGTGGGAGATCGGCAGGCAAGACCAGCAGGGCATCCGCACCACGCGCAACTGCTTCTTGGCGACCTTGATGGATCGCCTGGTTGAGGTCATGACCTTGTTCCGCAACAAAATGAAGATGGGGTGCTTCTAAGCCGTTGAGGACCGCCGGATCGCGGCTGACCACGAGAATGCCGGCTAAGATGGGCGAGGCGAGTGCCTGCGTGATGACATGGCGAAAGAGTTGATGGTTTAGTGTGGCACGTGTCGATGTCGGCAAGACGCCCGCCAAGCGACTTTTCCCTTCGCCAAAAGGTTTAATTGGAACAATCAACCATAGTTTCATGCAACGCCATCATTCATGCTTTTTGGGCCACTTCACTTAACTGTTGGGCAAAGGTGAGCACCTGCTCGGCCAAACGTCGTTTACTCGCCAGGTCGCGCATGATGGTATCAGTTAGCAGTGTGGGTATCTGTATGGACTCACACCAATCGCGGTCCGCGTTGTCGATCACGAAACCCGTGAGAAAATCTTCATAGCGGTCGACAACGGTGTGGGGGCTGATCAATACGCCCAACTCTTTCATAATCTTGGCGGCAGGGCCTTTCACTGCTTGTCCACTGACAATGGGGCTGACTGCAATTACGGGGATTTTCGTTTGGCGTAAGAAGTGGCGCAAACCGGGGATGCTGAGAATGGGGTCAATACTCAAATAAGGATTGCTCGGACAGAGCACGATCACGTGAGCTGCGTGCAGTGCCGCCTGTGCCGGCTCAGGCAACTTGGCTTCATCGGCACCGACAAAGGTGAGATCGATCAAGATCGGTGCACAGCGTAGACGGACAAAGTAGTGCTGAAAGGGGAGATCGCCTTCATCCGTGTGAACAAGGGTACGCACCGGCCGGTCGCTCATTGGTACAATGGGCGAAGGGATGCCGAGGCTACGACGCAGCCGATCCGTCACTTCGGTCAGCGTGATGCCTTGGCGCAACCATTCGGTGCGGCGCAGGTGGAGCGCAAGATCGCAGTCGCCCAACCGAAACCAATCCTCACCACCCAACTGGCTCATGGTTTCCAGCGTGCGATAACTCTCGTTGATCCGCCCCCAACCATTGTCCGGATGGTTGATCCCGGCCAGGTTATAGGTGACGGTATCGAGATCCGGTGAGATACTTAGGCCCCAATGTTCAAAGTCATCGCCTGTATTGACGATAACAGTGAGCGCGCCGGGCGCCAACGCTTCTTGCAGGCCGACGGCAAGCTTGGCACCGCCAACGCCACCGGCCAAGGCTACTACCTTTAATGGTTTCTTTGTTTCATTCATCGTTTCTTTCCCTATGCGCTACCAATCGCACAAGTACATTGCGGGGTAAACACCCAGCGGTAAATATGGCCGGCTACCACTGGGGACAGGCGATTTTGCTCTGGCCTTTTTACGCCGGGATTTACTAAGGCTACCGCCAGATTACTCGACTACTGAGTGGGGCACGCTCCTTCTCTTTGCTTTCCGCCGGATAGCCAAGGGTGATGAGTGCCTGAGGATACCAATGGACAGGCAACGACAGCACATTGCGTACCAGTGTGGGCACAAAGAGTGGCGCACACATCCAACAGGCACCCAATCCCTGTTGGTGCGCAGCCAACAGAAGATTCTGACATGCCAGCGCCACGCTCTGCACCGCCATTGTCCACTCGGCTTCGGCACGCACTGTGTCCGGATACTGATCCATCTCTTCCATGCTGACGTTGGCAACGACCAGTGCCGCTGCACCGGTGATGCGGGCATGGCTAATCGCCACTCGTCGCTCGATAAAGTCCAGATCGGCGTTGTCAGCAGTGAGATCTTGGCGCCACTGCTCCCCCATGCGTTCACTCAGTGCAAATTTCGTGGCGTCACTGGTCACGACACAGAAGCGCCACGGCTGCCGATTGTGGGCAGAGGGCGCCCAGGTGGCGGCAGTCAGTAATTCTTCCAGCACAGATTGGGCAATGGGGCGCTGCTGGTAACGCCGAATTGAGCGTCGGCTTTGCACGAGTTCCAGAAACCCGTCATCGTTAACCATTCATCCCCCTGCTATGGGCTTATTTACGCCGGGATTCACTACACAACCTCCGGCGTCACATTGCCTGCTTCGCTGATCGCCCTGCGTACGTTCACAAAGAAGAGCAACCCAAGGCCTAGCGCAAAGAAAATCGCAATCGAAAGAATTGCCACACGATAACTGCCGGTCCACTGGAGTGCAAAGCCAAAAACGAAGGGCCCCAGCCAGCTCGTTCCCCGTTCACTCACTTCATAGAGGCTGAAGTACTCGGCCTCCTGTCCCTCGGGGATCATCAACGAAAAGAGCGAGCGACTCAAGGCCTGGCTGCCCCCCAACACGATGGCAATCACCCCACCCATAATAAAGAACTGCAGGCGGGTCTGCAAAATTGCGTAGGCGTAGACAGTGACACTGAGCCAAATGATCAGGCTGAGAATGATTGCCCGCTTGCTGCCGACATAGCGTGCCAGATAGCCAAAAGCCAAGGCGCCGAAAAAGGCGATGAACTGCACCATGAGGACCAGTTGGATCAGATCGGCGGTTTCTAAGTGGATCTCTTCGGCGCCAAAGAGCGTTGACATGGTGATAACAGTCTGAATACCATCGTTGTACAACAGGTAGGCGACCAAAAAGAGCAGGCTATGGGGATAGGACGGCAGCTGGCGCAACGTATGCCACAGTTGACGAAAACCAGTGGCAAGGTAACTATCCCCCGCCGGCAGATGCTTGCGTGGGAGGCGAGTCCGCAAGCGTTGCAACGGAATGATGGTAAAGATTGCCCACCACAGACCTGCCGATGCCAGACTGATGCGCACGGCGTCGCCGGTACTGATTCCCCACGCTTCGGCAAGGAATTGTACAAAGAGGAGATTGATCGCCAACAGAATGCCGCCACCCAAGTAGCCAAGCGCCCACCCTTGTGAGGAGACCTTATCGCGATCATCCGGCGCGGCGATTTCGGGCAAATAGGCATTGTAGAAGACAATCGAGGCGCCGAAGCTGAGGTTTGCAATCAGGAAAAGGATCCCGCCCAACAGGTAACGCTCACCCTGCAGAAAGTACATGCCCATCGTGGCCGTGGCCCCGATATAGGCGAAGAGACCCATGAGCCTTTTTTTGAGACGAGAATAGTCGGCGATTGCTCCCAAAATCGGCAAAAAGAAGAATTGCAGGCCCACGGAGAGCGAAACAGTGTAGGAGAAAAACGAGTCGGCCCAAATGGGAATCCACGGGCCCAAGGGATAGACATATCCTGATGCATCGGCCGCACTTTGAGTAATGGCTGTGAGATAGGGGCCTAAAAAAACCGTGATGACCGTCGTTGAAAAGGCGGAGTTAGCCCAATCATAGAAGTACCACGCCACCTGTTCCCGCCGACTGTAGGGCACAGCAGTGGCGATATCGGCGTTGGTCTGCGCCGATTCTGAATTCGCTTGCGATTGCATATAGATCCTCTGGTTTGGCCTTTGTGCGTGACGAATTGCCTTGGGCGGCTGAATTGAAAAGGTGTGAGGATTTCCGCTATGTAGTCGCCGACGATAACATGGTTTCCGAAATCCGTCAATCTGCAATCAATCGATGGGTGCATACCACATTTTTGGAATTACGCCGGACGATAGACATGATTCCGATTTGCTCTCACTGGGTTTGGCAACCCAGTGGTAGCTGACGGATTTGACAATCCGTCAGGAGCGTTTCTCCAGTGAAAAAATTAAACCGGAATAAAGTCGGATTTATCTGGTCCTCTTCTGTAATTCCCACAGAATGGGACGCGCCCAAATGGATTCTAGGATATAGAACGATCCTCAAACTAGAGTTTTCATAGAGCAGGCAGTATAATTGACGCTGTTGCGCAGCTTGCCTGTGTGATTCGTTATTTTATCCGGTTCGTTGGATGGCAGGAAACGTTTTGTCGTAAACTTTCCTTTTGTCTGACGGCGCAGAATCGAAAAAGGACAGAAAAACATCATGCGACTTGTTCCACATAAACTCTTCCTGACGCGCGGCGTTGGTGTGCACAAGGAAAAGTTGACCAGCTTTGAAATGGCCTTGCGTGAAGCCGACATCGCCCAATTTAATCTGGTTCGAGTCTCATCGATCTTCCCGCCGCGCTGCAAAATTGTGGAACGGGAAGAGGGGCTGCAACTCCTACAGCCGGGCGAAGTGGTCTTCGCCGTGATCGCTGAAATGTCGACCAACGAACCCGGCCGCCGTATTGCGTCGTCGATCGGTGTGGCCCGGCCGGCCGACCAGGATAAGTATGGTTATCTTTCCGAACACCATACGTATGGGCAGACTGAACAGGAAGCTGGTGATTACGCCGAAGACTTGGCAGCCACCATGTTGGCAACAACATTGGGCATTCCATTTGACGCCGACAAAGATTACAACGAACGGCGCGAACAGTACCGCATGGGTGGCGAGATCGTTGATTCCACGAGCATTACGGTGGCAGTCACAGCTGAGCCTGGTGGTGTCTGGACGACAACAATTGCGGCGGCGATCCTGATTTAGGTATTCCAGGCAGGCGTCAGTAATCAGTGGACTAGCTACCGTAGGCTTTGAGTTTCACTGGGAAACCGCCCTGCGATTAATCGCAGGGCTACCAACAGCGCCCGATAAATCGGGCTTTTACACCGACCAAAGCCTGATTTATCGGGCGCTGTCTATTAGCCAGGGGTCTTCAGCCCTGGCGTGTACAGATATTTCAAAACCCTACGGTAGCCAGATCAGTGGATAGTCAATGTGATTAAGTTAAGCAGATATGAGTGATCAGTTTTCAGTTAACAGTTTTCCGGACTTGACACAGCGTATGTCGCGCAACTGAAGACTGATTACTGATAAATGGTTACTTTGACACGATAATTTCTTACTTTAACGACATTGACTGATTACTGCCCGCCTGCCTCTACAAACATAACTACTATCGAACTATCGAAAAACTATGACAGCTTTTAACGATTTTCTTGGATTACCGGAACCCAGCGCTGATAGGGAAAAGGCGCATGTTTTGGTGCTACCGCTTCCCTACGAAGCCACCGTCAGTTATGGCCACGGCACTGCTAATGGTCCAGCTGCAGCGATTGAAGCGTCGAAGCAGGTTGAATTGTACGACCGCGAATTCGACAGCGAACCGGCCAATGAGTATGGGATCCACACGCTCCCCGCGCTTACTTTGCCCGCGGATCCGGAAGCGGCGACGCTGGCGATTGCCGATGCCGTCGCCGACGCCGCAGCCAGTGGGAAATTGGTGGTGGGTCTCGGTGGCGAGCACACCGTGAGCGTTGGCTTTGGACGGGGCTTGATTCGTGCACTCGATGGGCCAATTACGGTTGTCCAAATCGACGCCCACAGCGATCTACGTGACACGTATGAAGGTTCACCCTACAGCCATGCCTGTATTGCCCGTCGGTTGTTGGACGATCCGGCGATCGAGCAGGTATTGCAACTGGGGATTCGCTCGGTCTGTACGGAAGAGGTCGAATTTGTTCGTGCCAACCCCAAGCGCGTGCGCGTCTGGTACAGTGAGGATATTCACGCCGGTGGCTGGCAAGAAGAATTGCGTGGGCGACTCCAGGATCGACGCGTCTATCTCACCATTGATGTCGATGGCCTCGATCCGGCCATCGTTCCGGCCACGGGAACACCGGAACCGGATGGCCTAACCTGGCGTGAAACGCTCGATATCCTGCGTATTGTTGCCCAAGATACCACCATCGTGGGCATGGACTGTGTCGAGCTTGCCCCGATTGCTGGCCAACATGCCGCGGATTTTGCCGTCGCCAAGTTGCTCTACAAAGCGATAACCTACGCGGTTGCCAGCCACAGCCCTTCAAGTAAGGCACTTTTTGATCAATGGATTGGAACATAAATGGAAAACGCAAACGCCGTTAAAGCTTTTCTGAAGCATCACTACCGTCATTTCAATGCCGCCGCTTTAATTGACGCAGCCGAAGCCTATACAACCTTTCTCGCCGATGGGGGCGAAATGTTTCTGGCGATGGCCGGCGCCATGAGCAGTGCTGAAATGGGGCTCTCGCTGGCGGAAATGATCCGCCAGGACAAGATCCATGCCATTAGCTGTACGGGTGCCAACCTGGAGGAGGATGTCTACAACTTGGTGGCGCACGATCACTATGTACGCATTCCGAACTATCGGGATCTAACGCCGGAAGATGAACATGAACTGCTCTCACGCCACCTCAACCGCGTCACCGATACCTGTATTCCCGAGGAAGAGGCGATCCGCCGCATTGAGCACTCGATCCTGCAACAGTGGACGCGGGCCGACCAAGCCGGTGAACGCTACTTCCCCCACGAATTTCTCTATCGTATTTTGCTGAGCGGGGAGTTGGAACAATATTACCAGATCGATCCCAAGGACAGTTGGTTGCTGGCCGCGGCGCAGAAGAATCTGCCGATTTTTGTGCCAGGGTGGGAGGATTCCACCACGGGGAACATCTATGCATCGCACTGCATTCAGGGCAACATCAAGAATGTCCACACCGTGCGCTCCGGTATTGAATACATGATGGCCCTGGCCGAGTGGTATACGGCAAAGACAAACGCAACGCCCATTGGTTTCTTCCAGATCGGGGGCGGCATTGCGGGGGACTTCCCCATCTGTGTTGTGCCCATGTTGCGCCAGGATCTGGAACGGGATGAGACGCCCCTGTGGGCCTACTTCTGCCAGATCAGCGACTCGACAACCAGTTACGGCTCCTACTCCGGTGCCGTGCCCAATGAAAAAATCACCTGGGAAAAGCTGGATATCACCACCCCGCGTTACATCATCGAATCGGATGCGACTATCGTCGCGCCGCTGATCTTTGCGTATGTTTTGGCTGAATAGAAAGGGGCGAATGGCAGTGCCATTCGCCCCTTTCTATTCATAAGACTTACGCTGCCAGCGCCAAATTCTCCGGCATATTTTCCAGGCGAGTGAGCCAGTAGTGTACATCGAAGTTGTTGTCGCCCGTGAGGAAGCGCCACAGCTTGATGCGATTGACAATTTCCAAACGGCCGGCGGCATCTTCAAACCAGGGCTCTTGGCGCCCCAAAATGGTCTGGATGTCTTCGACCGCACTGGTATCCCGTGTAAAGATCGCCTTGTGCTTGCTCACACTCCCATCCAGATCTTCGGTATTCCAGAGACGAAGTTGGCGCACACGCGGGTTGAGGCGCACTTTGAACATATAGCGCACCTGGTCCGTTTCATTGCGCCGGCCGCAGTGCCAGATGCCGTGGTGCAACACAAGAATGGTACCCGCTTTGCAAACCATGGGGATCTGCCCCAGGAAATTCTGATAGCGAGCAATATCCATCTCGTTGATACGGCGGAAGTGGCTACCAGGTAAGAGCAGGGTGCCGCCCATGGCCAAGGGGACATCATGGGGGAAATACATGAGCTGGATATCAAAGTGCATACGGGTATCGATGATTGAATCGCCGTGCAATCCCTGGGCCGAACCCTGACGCGGCTGGCGCACGTGGATCGCCTGGTGGTCAAAGAGCGGATCGGGGCCGACCAGACTTTGAATGACGCCTTCAACTTCTGGCATGCGCAACAGGTGACCAATCGACGACGGCTCGGGGTAACATTGCGAAAGCGGCGTGCCTGCGGGTGCCGCTTCGATGCCACCACGGTCGATCTCGGCCATCACCGCCTCGTTGATCTCTTGTGGGATCAACTCGTCAAAACGCAAAAAGCCCCGCGCAACAAAGGTTGCCATCTGCTTCGAATTGAGCAAATATTGCTTATCAACCATCGATCTCCTCCAATTTTTCAAAGATAAATTCATACATCTGGAACGATGTCGTGTATTCCATATTGGGATAGGGCGGAATCAACTGCGGAAATTGGATGACCCGCCACCCGTCGCGCAGCGCATCAACGCCGGTAGCGTAGGGTGGTGTGTCGCTGTCGCCGGTGGTGGGATTTCCCTGGCCGGTGCCATCGTACAGCGACCAGCCTTTGACCCGGCTATCCAATGCGGAGTTGCCCAGATAGAGGACCAATACTTTTTGCCTTCGTTGTTTCATTTTGTTTCCTGTAAGTGCATTACTGTGATAGTTCCAAACAAGCCGGTTGCGCCATGACATGACCCGCTTTTCTCATTCCAACAGCCAATCAGTATAACGCATCTGATTGTGCCGGCAAAGTGTTTGAAACCGAGCGCTCTGTTATTTGAATGGCTTCAGTCACAGCGACCGACCATCGGCGTTGCGGTGGAACAGCACTATT
>Ga0116151_10000662_pt1 | contig 31731 bp, 23 predicted proteins | sample AD_UKC117_MetaG_FD_89893 | JGI IMG/M metagenome (GOLD analysis project Ga0116151, IMG submission 89893) | Active sludge microbial communities of municipal wastewater-treating anaerobic digesters from Hong Kong - AD_UKC117_MetaG | ecosystem: Engineered > Bioreactor > Anaerobic > Digestate... | reverse complement strand
CGCCAGCAAACCGAACTGCGACCGCAAGGGAGCCGGCCAGCGTAGCCTGAGGCGCCTCGCGCTCGGCGTTTCCGGTGGCCGCCCGCCGGAATCGTTGCGTATTTCCAGTGGCGCCGGCGTTGCGCGCGATCGTGTCGCAACTGGCCTGCTTCCTGGCGGGCGCAGTTCCGTCCGGACGTCACGCCAACCCTTAAGGTCGGCATGCAAAAGTCGCGCCAGCAAACCGAACTGCGACCGCAAGGGAGCCGGCCAGCGTAGCCTGAGGCGCCTCGCGCTCGACGTTCCCGGCGGCCGTCCGCCGGAATCGTTGCGTTTCTCCAGTGGCGCCAGCCCTGCGCGCGATCATGTCACAACTGGCCTGCTTCCTGGCGGGCGCAGTTCCGTCCGGACCCCACGCCAACCCTTAAGGTCGGCATGCAAACGTCGCGCAAACGAACCGAACTGCGACCGCAAGGGAGCCGGCCAGCGTAGCCTGAGGCGCCTCGCGCTCGACGCTTCCGGTAGCCGCCCGCCGGAATCGTTGCGTTTTCTTCAATGGCCTCCGACTGACGAGGACCGGACGGTCGATTAGAATTCGTCGTGACGACCCCGCGGCGCCGGCGGGGCGACCCACGGATTGATTTGAATGCCCAGCAACACCGACGAACCAACCAAACAACACCTTCTCGACCTCACGCCGGATGATCTCGCCGTCGCGCTGAAGGAGATGGGCGAGCCCGGCTATCGTGCGAAGCAGATTCTCCAGTGGGTCTATGAACGCAATGCGTCGAGCTGGGACGAGATGACCAACCTCTCCAAGCCCCTGCGCGAACGCATGGCCGAGCGCTTCACCATCTTCTCGAGCGAAGTCGTCCGCCGCGCGGCGTCGACGGACGGCACAGTCAAGCTCCTGCTCCGCTGGCCCGACGGCGCCACGAGCGAGTGCGTCATGATCCCGACGGAGAAGTCGAAGACCGCCTGCGTCAGCTCGCAGGTCGGCTGTCCCGTCGGCTGCCGCTTCTGCGCCAGCGGTCTCGACGGCCTTCAGCGAAATCTCTCCACGGGGCAGATCATCGAACAGGCCCTCTACGCGCGGCGCGAGGCGCTGGCGGCGGGGGATCGACTATCGAACATCGTCTTCATGGGTCTCGGCGAACCGCTGGCGAATTACGACAACGTGATCGGCGCCGTCGAGATCATCAACGCCGACTGGGGGCTTGGCATCGGCGCCCGCAAGATCACGATCAGTACCGTGGGGCTGCCGAAACAGATTCGCAAGCTGGCGCACGAGGGCTACCAGGTGAATTTGGCGCTGTCACTGCACGCGCCGAACGACGCCCTCCGCGCCGAGTTGATCCCCTGGGCGGAGAAGATCAGCATTCGCGAACTGACGTCGGCCTGCGCCGAGTACTTCCAGATGACGGGCCGCGAGATCACGCTCGAATACACGTTGCTCGCCGGAACCAACGACTCCGAGGCGAACGCGCGCGAACTCTCGGGCTTCGTAAAGCGCCTGCGATGCAATGTGAACCTGCTCCGCTACAACCCCGTCGAATCGCTGCCCTACAGGCGACCCTCCGCCGAGGCGGCCCACGCCTTCCAGGAGCGATTGCGGGCCCTCGGCGTCAACGCTCATATCCGCAAGTCCCGCGGCAAGGACATCGACGCCGCCTGCGGCCAATTGCGCCGGCGGGAGATGCAGGAACAGGGCGGTATCTCCCTGCCGGTTGTTGACGGCTGACGTTGCGGCGACAATCCACGTCGTGGACACGCGACACTTCCACAAACAGCTCGACGACGCGATGCGGCGCCTGATCGGAGAGACCGGCGTCATCGTGTGTGCGATTTCCGGCGGCGCCGATTCGATGGCCCTGCTGCACGGTCTCCTGCGCGTGCGTGAACTGCGCAGTCGCACGTGGACACTCCATGTCGCCCACCTGGATCACGGTATCCCCCATGACTCGGGCGACATGATGGCGTTTGTCGAGGGCGTCGCGACGTCGGCGGGTGTTCCCTTTCATGGGGCTTTCGTGGATGTGCCGGCGCTGTCGCGCGAAACGAGCGCGTCCATCGAGGAAGCGGGCCGCAAGGCGCGCTACGCGTTCCTTGAGCGCGTGTGCGATGACGTCCGCGCTCACGCGTTAGCCGTCGCCCATCACGCCGACGATCAGGCCGAGACGATCCTGCATCGCGTTGTTCGGGGGACGGGCCTGAGCGGTCTTGCGGGCATTCCCGAAAGTCGCCCGTTAAGCGACGAATCACCCGTGCGACTGATTCGCCCGATGCTCGCGTTCAGGCGTAGCGAATGCGTCGCTTACCTGGAGCGCCGCGACCTCCCGTTCATGCATGACGATACGAATGACGATGTCCTCGCCGCGACGCGCAATCGCATTCGCCACGACCTGCTCCCCGTGATCGAGGATCACATCAATCCGCAGGCCGTCTCGGCCATCGTCCGTCTCGGCGAGCAGGCGCGACAGGCGGCGGACCTGATCGACGAATGGGCGAAAGACGCGTGGTCCGAATGCCATATTGAATCGCGGGCGGGCGCCATCCAGTTCGACGCCCACTTGCTGGCCAGGCAGCGCGAGTTGATCCGTATGCGTGTTGTGGGGCTCGCGATCGATCGACTCGGCGCCGGTCGTGGCGATGTCGGCCACGAACGCCTGCGGGCCGCGGCTCTCCTGATCGCCGGCGAGCGACACGACGCCATCGTCGAACTGCCGGACGGAGTTCGCGTCGCACGACAGGGCCGCTTCGTGACGATCGCACGCCCGGTTGGCATGCCGGCCCTTAAGGTCGGCATGAACCAAGACACGAAAAACGCCAAATCCACTCGCGCCCCGAAGTCCCCCAGGCGAGGCGCAAACGCCCGATGAAAACCAGCGACATCACCCGTGAACAATACGCCGCCTGGCTGCGCATCATCCTCCTCGCCGCCTGCATGCTCCGCGTCGCCCTGATCGGCTACGCCGCCGCCCATCCGTTCCAGTTCGACTTTCCCGATTCCCATCGCTACGTCCGCGTCGCGCGGGGCATCGCCGCCGGGGCGGGGCCGGTCGAGTCGCGTGAGACGCTCGCCGGAACCGATCCTATCTACCCGGCGCTGCTGTCGGTCGGGATTCGCCTCGGCTGCGTGTCGACACCGGCGGTTATGGACTTCGGCCGCGCCATCAACGCCGTCTGCGGTGTCGTTGTCGTCCTTCTCGTCGCCATGCTTGCCGCGCGCCTGTTCTCCAGGCGCGTGGGTCTTCTGGCGGCCGCCTGGTGCGCCGTCGATCCGATCCTCCTGTTCTTCAATGCGCTCGTCCTGACGGAACTGCCCTACATCGCGATGCTCATCGGCGCCATGTTCGCGATCCTGCAATACCAGTCGTCGCGACGCCGCATCGACATCGCGCTGGCCGGCGTATGGCTCGGCTTCGCCACGCTCACGCGCAGCAGCGGTCTCTTCCTGCCGTTGCTTCTGGCGATATGGCTCGTCGCCGCCGATCGAAAGCGCATGCCGCTTCGCCGATCCGTCACGGCCGCCGCAATCATGCTCGCGGCAATGCTCTTCGTGATGACGCCGGCCATCTATCGCAACTACAGGCTCTTTGGCGCCTTCGTCCCCGTGCGGACCGGCGGCGGGGCGAGCCTGATGGAGGCGCTGGGCCCGTGGGCCGATGGCGCCCCGGGCATGGATCGCATTCGGTACCCAAAGACGCCCGAAGGGGCGAACGAAGTCGAGCGCGACAGGATCTATCGAGACGCCGCCGTCGCGTGGGCGAAGGCGCATCCGGGCGACGTGATCTCGCTGGCGTGGCGCAAGCTGGCGCGGACGTGGTCGATCACGATCAACGCCGCCGCATTTCAATCGGGCTTCTACGCGCTCATCTGCTGGTTGAGCGTGGCGCCGATCTTCCTGCTGGCGATCATCGGAATATGGCGCATTCGGCGTCAGGCTTCGATTCTCTGCTTGTTGCTCATGCCGGCGGCCTACTTTACGCTGGTTCACATGGTCTTCGTGGGCTCGGTCCGTTATCGCCTGCCGGCGACGCCATTTCTGTTTATCCTGGCGGCGATTCCCCTGGCCGGCGTGTTGCGACGCACGGATAGCGAGCCGCACGGCGCAGAAGCTTGAAACGCACGACGCTCGAACATAACGCGGCCCTGCGAACGATCCGGGAGTACGTTCACACGCGTACCCTCGTGCGCTATCCCGTGTCGACCTTCCGGCGTCGCCTCGGCGTGTTCCTGCTGGCCTGTTTCGTCATCGCCTTCGGCTTCTACACTTTTTCGACGACAGACGAGGCGATTCGCCGGCGGGCGCTTCAGTTCCTGCGGAAGGCGACGCCCGGCGGCGTGGAGATCGACGTTGGTGGCGCCTCCTTCCAGATGTTCGAGGGCATCACGCTTCGCAATGTCCACGTCTATGTGCCCTATGACGAACGCGTCGACCCGTCGGCGAAGAAGCGGAGCGATCGCGAGATATTCTCGGCGACGACGCTGAAGCTCGTTCACGACCCGTGGCGGCTGCTTTTCGGCAACCTGCGGGTCAAGCGCATTATCGCCGTCGAGCCGACGATTGTCCTGACCAACAACACGGAGACGGGCGCCCGCAACTGGGAACTGCTGAACGACCCGAAGCGCAATCGTTCCGGCGTCAGGCTGCGACATCGGCCGATCGTCACGATCCGATCGGCGGCGGCGAAAGTCACGAGCATCGACAGGGACGGCGGGCGCGTCGAGAGCATGCAGATCCTCGACGCCGACGTTCGCCCTGCGCCGCAGAGCGGGACCGCCTACGACATCGAAATTCGTCAGTACCGCGATCCGATCGGCCGGGCGACGGTCCACTTCGATCCGGCCGAAGGCATGGTTGCGAATTCACCCTTCGTGGCGACGCGGACCATCAAGCTGCAGCTGCCCGCGCCGCTCCAGTCGCTCTTCGATTCCCTGAGCGTCGAGGGCGATGTGCGGCTCACGCGATTCGTGTACGACAACGCGGCCGACGGCGATCGCGACACGCGGATCGAGATGCGCGACGTGAAATGCCACGTTCCCCTCTGGCTCCTGTTCGGCGAGCCGGGGCCCGCCGTGGATCCGGCGATCGCCGACCTGAACCTCTCGCTGGTCGACCTGGAGAACCTGGACGGTCGCGTCGAGCTCGTCGGCGAGGAGATCCGCATTGATCTGACGGGCGTGATGAACGGGGCGCCCTGTTCCGTCAAAGGATCGCTGACCCGATCCGGCGAGGACAACCAGGCGATGGGCGTCGATCTCGAGGTGAAGGCGGAGGGCTTCCCCGCGCCGGAGGGCGCCGTGCGCAGGCGCGTCCTGGCGGATGAGCGGGCGCCGCGCGCCATTCACGAGTTTCTGCACGACTACGACCCGCACGGCCGACTCGATGTCGACCTGCGTTTCGCCCGCGCGACGAACGCGCCCGGGACGCTTCGCATGGACGGCGTCATTGTTCCGCAGGGCGTGACGGGCGCCGCGACCTGGTTTCCCTTCGCGCTGGACGACGTGCATGGCGCCGTTCGCTTCGAAGGACCCGACGTGTACCTGGAAGACCTGCACGGCCGGCATGGTTCGGGTGTCGCGTCCGTCAGCGGGACGATCGATCGCCGGACGGGCTACTCGTCACTGGCGCTTGAGGTCGATTCCTACAACCTGCCGCTCGACGTCCACCTGTTCATGGCCATGTCGGAACGATACCAGGGCGTCTGGCGCCGATTCATGCCTTACGGCACAGCGAATATCCGGGCCGTGCTCACGCGAACGGGCGGCCCCAAGTCGCTGCCGCTTCCGAAGCTGAACAAGCGGGTCACGGTCGACCTGCGCGACGTGATCGCGATGTTCCGGCCCTATCCCTATCGCATCGAGCACGTCGACGGTCGCCTGATCGTCGACGAGGATCGGATTCTCCTCCGCGACATCACCGGTTTCGCGAACGGGGCGCCGATCCTGCTGGATGGCTACGCGCTGCTGGAGCCGGATCGTGAAGCCGAAATCGACATGCGGCTCGAAGGCCGAGGCGTCGGTATCGACAATCGTGTCGCGTCGGCGTTTGGCGGCGCGGACGGGGCGCTCGCCCGATTCAATCCGCGCGGAAATGTCGATCTCATTGGCGGCCTGTCGCGCCGCGAAGGGGACGAAGACCTGCGATGGGACTTTCACGTCGATGGACGCGACCTGCGCATTCGACACCAGGAGTTTCCCTACGCGCTCTCCAATGTCGCCGTCGACCTCGACGTGCGGACGGACGATGTCGTCGTCAACCAGTTGACGGGCCGACACGGCGATTCACTCGTCAGCGCGACGGCCCGCTGGTCGCGCGGCGATTCGGCTGAACGCGTCGAGCTGGTTGTCTCCTCCGACGACCTGGCGCTTGATCGCGAGCTGTACGACGCGCTGCCCGCGGGCGCGAAGTCGGCGTGGGACATGTTCGCCCCGACGGGCCGCGTTCGCGTGCGCAGCCGGCACACGTTCGCCGGCGCCGGCGCCGCCCAGATCCACACGCATACAACGCGCATCGAGCCGATCCAGCTCGCCGCGAAATTCAAGTCGCTGCCGCTGCCCATCACGGGACTCAGCGGCGCCGTGGACATCACGTCGACGGAAGTCCGCCTGGCGAACGTCAGCGGGAACATCGGCGGGTCGCGCATCAGCGTGGATGGCGTTGTCCATCTCGACCCGCAGGGCGGGATGCGCGGCGACCTGAAACTCGTCGCGGGGGAGATCGAGGTCACGCCGGACGTGCTTGGCGCGCTGCCGACCGGGCTTGGCGAATGGATGAAGCGAGCGAAGCTCAGGGGGCGGATGTCGCTCGACTTTTCCAGGCTCGCCTTCGAATCCGATTCGATGGGACGACTGCGCTGGCGGATCGAGGGCCGCATCGGACTCGCGGGCGTGTCCGCCCGGCTCGAAATGTCGCTCGACGACGCCGATGGTGAAATGCGCGGCGTGTGTGTTATCGAGCCGGATGGCGGGATCCAGTTCGACGCCGACGCGAAGATCTCTCACATCCAGTTCGCCGGCTGGGACATGCGCGACGTGCGCGGTCGCATCGTGTCAGATCCGTCGGCGGGGGCGCTGATGATCGAGAAGGGCGTCGCGCGTCTCTACGGCGGCGACGCCACGGGCGACGCGCAGATTCTCTTCAGCCAGGACCATACGGCCTACGAAGCGTCGCTCCTGTTTCGGGATGTTCAGATCCAGGAATTTCTCGACGCGCAGAAGGACAAGGGGCTGCGCCCCGACGCGCGCACGGAGCCGACAGAGAAGGCCCGGGGGACGATCGCCGGCAACTTCGCCATGCGCGGCGAAACGGGGCGGCGCGGGTATCGTGAAGGCGCCGGCACGGTCTATATCCGCGACGCCCAGGTCTGGAAGCTGCCGTTTGCCCTCGCCATCTTCCAGGTGCTCAACCTGACGCCGGATGAGAATGTCTTTCACGACGGCCGGATTGAAATGTTCCTGACGGATCAGAAACTGATCCTTCACAAGATCGATCTGCAGGGGAAGGCGATGGCCTTCATCGGCGGCGGTACCCTCAACCTGGATTCCGACGACCTGGACATCCGCCTGCTCGCCGCCAGCCCCGTACGCGTCCAGGTGCCGCTCCTGACGGAAATCCTCGAAGGCATGGCGCGCGAGGCGATGGAAATCCACGTCACGGGAACGGTCGACAATCCGAAGATCCGCCCGGAACCCCTGCGCCAGGCGCGGGATGTCATCGGCACGCTTTTCCCCGAAATCCCTCGATCACGTCGATAGCGCGTCGCGGACGGCGAGATTCAGCGCGTTCTCAGGCGTTGGCGGGTTCGGCCTGCCTGTCCCGCGGGGCGTAGCCAATCACGACGAACAGGATCGACATGAAGTCGCGCTCCAGCAGGACGCCGATGGCCCCGAGCGCCGCATATTCAATCGGCAGGGGGCGAACGAGCGGGTTCTCGATGGGGATGTGCGTGTGCAGCTTCTCCGCCGCGTCGAGATGCTGCGGCTGGCCAAACCAGTAAGCGGCCGACGCGACGAGCCCGACAACGACGAGCATCCAGATGCGATCGCGCAGATCGAAGAACCACTGGGCGACGAGCGCCGCCAGAAGGAAGGCGGAGATCAGGGCGAAGAACAACTGTCCTGTTTCGATCGGCGCCATCGGTTCGCCCGCGGCGAATGCGATGATGGACCAGGCGATGAAGAAGCCGATGACCAGCGCCCCGATCGCCATGCGAATATCCCAGGCCGACTTGCCGTCGCCATCCTCCATCAGGATCGGCGCTTCGCCGGCGGCGCGGAACCAGCCCTGCACCCACTTCCCGACGACCATGCCGACACCGATCAGGGCGAGCCAGAGCCACGTCTCGGCCATCAGCCCCATGACGGGGTAGACATCGATTGCCGAGTCCGGTGAAGGCGACGCCAGCCGGTTCAGCAGCAGCATGTCCATTCGGCCGCCGCGAGCGGCGAGTGTCGCAAGCCCCACGGCGACGGCGAGCGGTCCGCGCTCGGCCGTGTCCCCCCCGCAGATGGCGACGGCGATGCCGCTGACGACAATCGCGAGCCCCAGCAGTTCGGCCATCGTGACAACGCCGTTGTTGACCATCAGCATCGAAACGGCGCCGAGCGGATCCGTCGGCCGGGCGACCCACCAGCCGAAATACCAGAAGACGGCGCCGGCGATGCACATCGCGGCGACGAATCGAATTCGGTACACGAGGATGTGACCACCCGTCTGCTGTGGGGCGGTATCTTTCGGAACGCCGTTCGTGGGTTGCGAGTCGTCGGTCATGCAATGCGTCTCGTGGAAATCGATGTCGGCTCGTCGGGCGCCTGGGAGATCAGTGATTCGAGCCGCGATCGCTTGTCTGCGGAAATCAGGCACATGGGAAGGCGGAACGACTCGCGCAACTGGCCGCGAATCGCCATGGCCGTCTTGATCGGAATAGGATTGGTGTCCAGGGTCAACAGGGCCCGCATGATCGGAAACAGCTCCGTATGACGTCGCTGCGCCTGCGTCCAGTCATTTGACAGGGCGGCGCCCACCAGCGACGACATCGCCGCCGGAAGCAGATTGCTCAGAACGCTGATCACGCCGCGCGCGCCGACACTCATCAGCGGCAGCGTCAGCGGATCGTCACCGCTGAGGATCGTGATGTCGGACTGCGACGCCAGGGCGCTCGCGCCATCCACGGAGCCCGTCGCGTGCTTGACGGCGACAATGTTCTCATAGGTCGTGAACAGCCGGGCAATCGTGTCGTTCGGAATCTCCACGCCGCATCGCCCCGGAATGTTGTACAGGATGATCGGCGCGTCGATCGCCTCGGCGACGGCGGCGAAGTGCTGGTAGAGACCGTCGGCGTTGGGTTTGTTGTAGTAGGGCGTGACGACCATGACGGCGTCGGCGCCGGCCTCCAGCGCCGCCTTCGAGCACTGGATCGTCCTGGCCGTGCAGTTGCTTCCCGTCCCCGCGATCACGCGGACACGACCCGCGGCGCGCTGCGCGACGGTCCGGACGACGAGCGTGTGTTCCTCGTTCGTCAGTGTCGGGGCCTCGCCCGTCGTTCCGCAGGGAACCAGCCCGCTGACGCCGCCGGCGATCTGCTCATCGACGATTCGTTCCAGCGCCGCCGTGTCGATGCCGTCCTCGGCAAACGGCGTCACAAGCGCCGTAAAGCATCCTTCGAACATTGCTCTACTCCTTTGTCGCATGATGCTCCAGCAGGCGGCGCATCTCCGTCACCGCCTCACGAATTCCAACGAACATGGCCCGCGCCATGATGCTGTGGCCGATGTTGAATTCCTCGAATCCCGCGATCGCCGCGATCGGGGCGACATTTCGATAGGTCAGGCCGTGACCGCCGTGGACGACGAGGCCGCAGTGCTGCGCATGCTGAACGCCGCCGATCAGTCGCGAGATCGCGTCGCGTGTCGCCTCGGGCCCCTTCGCGTGGGCGTAGCCGCCCGTCCACAGTTCGACAATCTGGAATCCGGCCGCCGCCGCCGCATCGATCTGAGCCAGATCCGGCTCGATGAACGCGCTCACATGGGCGCCGGCGTCGCGCAGTCGTGACACGACGTCCCGCAGGCGATCGCCGAGTCCCACGACGTCGAGTCCGCCTTCCGTCGTGACCTCTTCCCGCTTCTCCGGGACGATGCAGCATTGGTCGGGACGCGTGCGGCAGGCGATGTCGACGACATCCGGGGCGATCGCCATCTCCATATTCAGTCGGACGTTGACGACCTCTTTCAGCAGGGGGACGTCGCGATCACAGATGTGGCGGCGATCTTCGCGCAGATGAAACGTGATGCACGCGGCGCCGCCGAGCTGCGCCTCAACGGCCGCCCAGACGGGATCGGGTTCATCCGTCCGCCGGGCCTGGCGAACCGTCGCGACGTGATCGATATTGACGCCAAGCGTGGCCATCGAGGTGGAATCTCCGTGGTTACAGTTGATCGGGGATTATAAGCGGGAGGAACGAACGCCGTCAGCATTCAAAAAAAGCCCGCGCGCCATCGGGCGCGCGGGCCTGTTTTATGCAATATGCGGTTGCGCTCACGAAGCGCGCGACGCCTGGCGTCAGCCGACTTTGGGTCCGGCCGCTTTGACCTCAGCCGTCGCCGAGGAGAATTTCCCGAAGTTCCTGTTGAACAGTTCGGCGAGCTGTCGGGCCTTCGCGTCGTAGGCGTTCTTGTCCGTCCACGTCTCTCGCGGTGTCAGCAGCTTGGTATCGACGCCGGGAACACTCCTTGGAATATGCAGGCCGAAGATCGGGTCCGTCGTCGTCTGCACGTCCCGCAGCGCTCCGGACAGGACCGCCGAGACCATGGCGCGCGTCGCCTTCAGGTCGATGCGTTCGCCGACACCGTAAGGTCCCTTGTGCCAGCCCGTGTTGATGAAGAAGCACTGCGACCCGTGTTTCTTGATCTTCGCCGCGAGCAGCTCCGCATAGACCATCGGATCGCGCGGCAGGAAGGGTTCGCCGAAGCCCGTGCTGAACGTCGCCTGCGGTTCGCTGCCGACGCCGGCCTCTGTCCCGGCGAGCTTCGCCGTGTATCCGCTGAGGAAATGATACATCGCCTGGTCCGGCGTGAGCCGGGAAATTGGCGGCAGCACACCGAATGCGTCGCAGGTCAGGAAGACGACGGCCGTCGGATGGCTGTCGGCGTAGCCCTCGAGAATCGCGTTGTCGATGAACTCGACGGGATAGGCCGCCCGCGTGTTTTCCGTGAACTTGGCGCTGTCGAAGTCGGCGTTGCGTGTCCGGCGATCGAGATCGATGTTCTCCAGGACGCAGCCGAACTTCAGGGCGTTGTAGATCTGGGGTTCGCGTTCCTCTGTCAGCTTGATGCACTTGGCGTAGCAGCCGCCCTCGAAATTGAACACGCCCTTGTCGGACCAGCCATGCTCATCGTCGCCGATCAGGCGGCGATTCGGATCGGCGCTGAGCGTCGTCTTGCCCGTGCCTGACAGGCCGAAGAAGAGGGCGACATCACCTTCATCGCCCACGTTCGCCGAACAGTGCATCGGGAAGATGTTCCGCTCGGGCAGGATGTAGTTCATCACGGTAAAGATCGACTTCTTGATTTCACCCGCATAGTGGGTGCCGCCGATCAGGATCATCTTCTTCGAGAAATCGGCGGCGATGAACGCTTCCGAATGCGTGCCGTGCGTGTCCGGCGTGGCGAGACAGTCCGGGGCGCTGAGAACCACCCACTCGGGGCGCGTCTTCTGCATTTCTTCATCCGTCGGCCGGCGGAAGAGCTGGCGGGCGAACAACGCGTGCCACGCGTGCGTCGTGACGACACGGATCGGCGTGCGATAGTCCGGCGCCGCCCCGGCGTGCGCATCAACCACGAAGAGCTCGCGCGTGTCCTGAAATCGCGTGATCAGCTTGTGCAGTCCCTCGAAGACCTCCGACGTGATCGGCTGGTTGACCTTGCCCCAGGCGACGGTCTTTTCCGTCGATGCGTCGCGCACGACGAGCTTGTCCTTCGGGGATCGTCCTGTCCGCTTACCCGTTAACGTCGCCAACGCGCCTCGGGTGGTCATCCATCCTTCGTGCCGCCGGATCGCGAATTCGATCAGGTGCGGAACGGAACTGTTCCAGTGAACCGCTCCCTCGGGATTGATGCCATGGTTCTCGATGCCGTATTGATTCGGTATCACGGTCGCAGGTCTCCTGGTTCCCTTTTTTCAAACCCGAGCCGGTCACGACCGAACGGGATTGGCACAAGAGTGCTGAAAGCGCCGTATTGTGCAATCGCCGTGAACGCCGGGCAAGCCGCCGAAATCGCGCGGGGCGGCCGCCCGGCGCCCGAGTTCTTAGGGGTTTCTCGGGATCTGTGGGGCGCGTGTGGGCGTCGCAATGTCGCCTTCGAACAGTACTGAACAGGGTTTACACGCCTCGATCGCCGTTCTAGGCTTCCGCATATGAAGCATCGACGATTTCCGGCCGGCATGGATTCGATTGGGCGCCTTGCGTGTATTGTCGCCTGCGCGGGGCTTGGCGCCTGTGGCGGCGGCGGGACGGTCGAGACGAACGTCCGACTGCCGGCCTCTGATCGGCCGGATGTCACGCCGACCGCGTCCAGCGACGCCATTCGTGTGCCCGCCGGCGAGGCGTTCAACTATCCGCGATTCAGCTCAGGACAGGAAGGCCCCGACGCCCGGGGATCCGCGATGGCCGCCGGCGCCGACGGCGCCGTCTGCTTTGCCGAGGTCAACGGCGAGGGCAAGGCCTGGGGCGCCTTTCAGCTCGGTTACGCGTTTGATCACCAGGCGACAAGCCCGTCCCCGTGCGTGGTGCATGTGCGACTGACGGCCGAGGAGGCCGGCAGGTCCTCACGGGGCGAAGGGGCGGGCGCCGACGCGTCCGCCGATGGCGCCGTGAACCTCGTCTTCTTCATGAAGGATTCGATGGGGCTGACGATCAAGGAGGAGTCGCTCGTGTTCAGCACGCTGAATCGCGGACCGCGAGACGCGACGACCCGGCATGACTTCGTCTTCGAGGCGGACCTGCAGCCGGAACGCGGCTACTACGTCATCGTGTCGGGACGTGTCGACGCGTCGGCCACTCAGTCGGCGACCTCCCGGGTCGACCTCAAAGTGTCGGATGTCGCCATGGATATCCGATGGGGTCGGGAGCCGACCGGCGCCGTCCGCGCCGCGTCGCAGGGTTCCTGAGCATGGCGCGGATCGGCTTGTATGGCGGGACCTTCGATCCCATTCACCACGGTCATCTGATCTCCGCGCGGAGCCTGGCGGAACAACTCGATCTCGAACGCGTCTACCTCATCCCTGCGGCCAGACCGCCGCACAAACCCAATGGGGCGATGACGTCTTTCGAGGATCGTTTCGAGATGGCTCGACTTGCCGTGGACGGGGATACGCTCTTCGAGGTCAGCGATATTGAGGCGCGACGGGAAGGCCCCAGCTACACGATCGATACCGTCGATCGCGCCCGCGTCGCCTTTGGCGCGTCGGCGGAGCTCTTCTGGTTCATCGGGGGGGATTCGTTGCCGGAACTGCCGACCTGGCGGCGCGTTCGTGAACTCGTCGAACGCGTCACGATCGTGACCGCGACCCGGCCCGGCTGGCGACCGCCGACACAGGATCATCTGGCTGCGGCCGTCGGACCCGAGGCGGCCGGACGCCTGTTATCGAACTGCGTCGGGACGCCATCGATCGGCATCAGCGCCACCGAAATCCGCGCCCGACGTGCGACCGGCCGCAGCGTCCGGTATCTGACGCCGCCCGCCGTCGTGGGTTACATTGAGGGCCGCCGGCTCTATGAATGATGCGTCGATTTCGCGATCGTATCGTAAGCTTATTTAAGACATGGGTTAATGTTATTATTGGTGTTCGAATTACCGGTCGCCAATAATTGACCATGCGTCGTTTCAGGTTGTATAATGTGAGAAGTGGATTGAGGATCTGCGTGCTTCGCGGCGCGGCGGGGGACGCAGGTTTGGCGTGAAGCCTATTCCGTGTTGCATAGGAAAGTCTGAGTCATCCCGTCGGAGCCCGACCGGCAATTGGCGCCGATGTCTCAGACTGCAGGCTTCTTCGCCCGATGTATTGTTGGGTGGACGATCGCCCCGCCGAGCCACGGCGGCCGCCCGGCGCCTCGCACAAGCGAGCCGGCGATCCATGGAGTTGATAGCAAGACGTCCAGAGGCGACTAACGACCCGGGCGTCACGCGGTCATACATACATGCCTACTGATCCAAGAAATCGAAGTCAGCGTCGAATCCAAATCGGTTGTGGTCTGATTCTCGTCGGCATCCTGTACGCGCAGTTGTCGATGGAGTCGCCCAAGGCCGTGATCAACACTGGCGCCCCCGTTGTCTTCGCGGACACGCCCGTATCCGAGGACTCCTTTGAAAAGCTGCTGCGGGATGACCCGTTTGCCGGCCTCGTCGAATCGAGAGATCGGCTCATCCGTGACGCCCGCGATTACACCTGCACCTTCGTCAAGCAGGAACGCATCGACGGCGCCATCACGGAAGAGCAGGAAGCCAACATCAAGTTTCGAGCCGAGCCCTTCAGCGTCGTGATGGATTTCACGCGCAACGCGGGGCTCGCCAATCGCGTCGTTTACGTCAAGGGTAAGTGGCGAGACGAGTCCGCCGACGAGGGACTTCGGGAATTGGCTGTCTGCCAGCCCGGCAAGGGCCTCTCGATGTTCGTCAAGAGCATCAAGCAGCCGATTCACGGTCTGCTCGCCAGGAAGACGTCCCGTCGCGCGATTGACGAATTCGGTTTTCGTCGAGCCCTCGATCTGCTGATTGAGTACTCGCAGAAGGCGAAGGACGCCGGTGAGCTGGAGCTGACCTTTGTCGGCAAGACGCGGTTTGATGGCCGCGATGTCTGGCTCGTTCGCCGAACCCTTCCGTACACGGGCCCCGGCGGCGCCTATCCCGATCGCGTCGCCAATATCTATGTGGACTGCGAACGCCTTGTGCCTGTCGCGGTCTACACCTATTCCGATTCGGCCGAGTCGCCGGATCAGCTCCTCGGCAAGTATGAGTATCGCAATGTCCGCTTCAACGTCGGCCTGACCGACGCGGACTTCGATCCCGCCACCTACGGCATGTAATCCAGGCAAACTTGCGAATCGCAGCTTCTCGGGATCACCCTGCGCTGTCGCTGCGCGCCCGCGACGGGCCCCGATCCGTGAACGCGCTAGTGCTCCGTGACGATGCCCAGCGGAATCCGACTAAACGGGTTTGACGTCAGGAGCCACGGCAGGACCCACGCCAGGACGCCGCAGATCATCGTTGCGACGGCAATCAGACCCATGATGTCTCGCGCGCGATTCGAAAATCCCTCGAACGGTTTGTTCAGGACGGCGAGGACGACGCTGACCAGTCCGATCGTCGTCGCCGGCAGACTCATTGCGACGCGGAGGGCCTTCTTGAATCCCGGGATGACCTTACCAGTCATCCCGAGGAGGCGCTGTGTGAGTCGGGGCCCGGGTACCGAGGGTTCAGCCGGCGCGGGCGCAGGGGTTTCCTCCGGAGTCGCCGCGTCCTCGGTGGCGCTTTCGATCGGCGCTTCGTCCACCTCCGGGGCTGGCGCCTCAACCGGTGTCGGCTCGGGCTCGACCACTTCCTCGGTCTCAACATCCTCCGGTGGCGGCTCCTCATCGAACGCCGTCTCCGGCGCGTCCTCGTCGGGAATGTAGAGGACCTCGACGGCGGGCGCCGCTTCGTCCACGGCGACATCGTCAGTCGGCGCGTCATCCGGATCGTTCAGCAGATCGGGCAGGTCCGGCGGCGTCGCGCCATTTCGCGGCGCGTCTGTCGGCGCGGCGCCGGCCTCCTGCAGTATCGCGTCGATCTCCGCCGTCTGATCATCCGTTTCCGGGGATTTATCCGTCGTGGCGCTGGTGGCCAGCGCAGCGTCGATCTCCAGTTCCTCATCGACCGGCGCGGGGGCGGCGGGGGGCTCGGGGGCCGGCGTCGAAGGCTCATCCGCCGGCGCGGGGGCGGGTTCCTGTGCCGGCGCTGACGCCGCCTTCCGCGCGAGCGTCTCCTGGATATGAGGCGGAAGCTCGGGCGGCGGTCTCGGCGTGACAGGGGGTCTCGGGCTGGCCTCGACCGGGCCGACGTCGGCGATCGATTCGAGGTATTCGTCCAGGGGACCGTCGGTATTGCTGGTGATGACCTCTGTCAGGATTTCGGCGTGTCGGAGCAGCGCCTCAATCTCGCTGTCAATACCGCCATCGCCGCCCGCCGGCGCGTCGACAATCGGCGCATCCTGTTGGTCAACCGGTTGAACTTCCGTCTCTTCCATGCGATCGCGTCGTGGCGGTGGGTGTTGGCGCAGGATGAACCGCGGCGTCGAGTCCTTGCCTGTCTATCGGCGGCATTTCCGGATGCGCTGAAGTTGCGCCAGTCTTGTCCACGGCCCGCCAACGTGGGATCATGGCGACGCCATGCGGGAACGTCGATTTCTGGTTGAAAATCTCGAGGCCACGCCGCTGACCCTGACGGGGCGCGAGCGACGCCACGCCGTCGATGTGCTGCGTCTGAGCGTCGGCGCCGAAGTGGCGCTGTTCGACGGTCGCGGGGCGCAGGCCCTGGCCGGCGTCGTCGCCATCACGGCGGACGAAGTGAGGCTCGAACTCAGAACTTCGCCGGAGCGGATCCGGTCCTCTCCCATCGCGCTGACGCTTGCTGTCGCGGCGCCCAAGGGATCGCGCGGCGACTGGCTCGTCGAGAAGTGCGCCGAGCTGGGGGTTCCCCGCCTCGTTCTGATCGACACGCAGCGCAGCGAAGTTCAGCCTCGGGAAGCCAAGCTGGATCGCTGGCGGCGGAAGGCCGTTGAAGCGGCCAAGCAGTCCGGCGCCGCGAGCGTCATGCGAATCGAGTCCGGCAGATCCATCGCCGAGGTCCTCGCGGGCGTCAGCGCCGAGGGATGCGTGGTCTACGGCGCCACGAGTGGCGACGCGCCGAGTCTTCACACGCTGCTGGACGATCTGGATCGCGTAGCGGGGGGCGAGAAAGACGTCCTGTGTGTCGTGGGCCCCGAGGGCGGTCTGACGGAAGCGGAACTGGGACTCCTGGCGTCGCGCGGCGCGCGGGCCATGACCCTTGGCGCCCCGACGCTGCGCGTGGAGACGGCGGCGATTGCCGCGGCCGCCGTCTGGGCGGGATTCTCGGCGGGCGGCGCGTAAGTCGCCGCGGCCTACAGACGCTCCGCCGCCATCAGATCGTCGTAGGTCTCTCGCCGACGAATCACGCGGAATTCACTTCCATCGACAAGCACTTCAGGGGGATTGGGGCGGCTGTTGTAGTGGCTCGCCATCGACATGCCATAGGCGCCGGCGGAAAAGACGGCGACAAGATCGCCGCGCTCAATCGGCGGCGCCATGCGATCCTTTGCGAGGAAGTCGCCGCTTTCACAGACGGGGCCGACGATGTCGATGAGCTTCAGTCCCGGCAGCGTCGACGCCGTCGCGCGATCCGTCGGAACGAACCCGGGCTTCGGCTTTGCGGGCCATGCGAAGTGATAGGCCTCATAGAGCGCCGGGCGAAGCAGGTCGTTCATTCCGGCGTCAACGATCAGGAAATCGCGATCGCCGGACTGCTTGAGATACAGGGCCGTCGTCAGCAGGATCCCGGCGTTCGCCGCGATGCTGCGTCCGGGCTCCATGATGACCTTCAGGCCCTTACCCGTCAGCAGCGGTGTGATGGCCTCGGCGTACTGGACGGCCGGTGGCGCTTCGGCGTCACGATAGTGCGCACCGAAACCGCCGCCGATATCGATCGTGTCGATGTCGAATCCATCCGCGCGAAGATCGTCTATGAGCGCGAGCCCCTTCGTGATCGCGCCGACGTACGGGGCGATGTCATTCACCGGCGAGCCGATGTGCAGGTGAATGCCGCACAGATGCACGGCCTCGTCCCGACCGAACGTATCGAAGAACCTTCGTCCGCGCTCGAGATCGACGCCGAACTTCGACTCCTTCTTCCCGGTCGAAGTATAGCGATGCGTCCTGGGATCAACGTCCGGGTTGACGCGCAGGGCGGCGCGCGTCCGCACGCCTTTGCGCCGCGAGATCGCGATGAGATTCGCCATCTCCGCCTCCGACTCGACGTTGAACCAGCCGACGCCCGCGTCGATCGCCTCTCGATCTCCGCGTCGGACTTTCCGACGCCGGCATAGACGACCATCGACATGTCGGCGCCGACGGCCTGCGCGCGAGCGAGTTCGCCCCCGGAGACAATGTCGAAACCGGCGCCGGCGTCCTTCAGCATCTGACAGATGGAGAGATTTCCGCAGCTCTTGATCGAGTAGCAGATCAACGGATCGAGCGCCGCAAAGGCGTCGCGCACGGCCGAGTAGTGATGCCGGAACGTCGCCCTGGAATAGATGTACGCGGGCGTGCCGACGGATTCCGCAATTCGGGCGACGGGCGTCGCTTCGCAGTGCAGTTCGCCCTCCAGGTATCGGAAATGATCCATAGGTCTCTCGCAGCGCCTTTCGTCGCTTGTGGAGGCCGACGGAGCGTTGGCGTCGCGCGACGCGGGCCACGTCGGAATTCGTCGTTCGGGAAAATCGTCAGCGCGGCGCCGCGCCGACTTATGTCTTGATGCCTTCGAGCAGAATGACGGCGAGCGGCGCGAAGACAATGAACGGCAGCCACGGCGGAAGCGCCGGGTCAATGTTGAACGTCGTGATCTCCACAGTATTGCAGAGGAACATGGCCGCGTAACAGAGGCCGCCCGCGAGCAGCGCCTTTCCACCGAGGACGATCAGCGGAGGTCGTTCACGATTCAGGAAGAAGGGAATGCCGACACACAGCAGGGTCATGTTCATGAAGACCGTGGTGAGCCGCGCGTGCTTCATACGGACGAACTCGGCGACGCCGGCGGCCGAGAAGTAGCTCTGGAGCTTGTTCAGCTCCTTGAGGCTGAGGTACTGCGTCCACTGAGCCGACTGCTGAAGCGCCATCTCTCGCGGCGTGAGCGACGACTTGTAGTCCTCGATCCGGCGATGACCGAGCGCCGCCAGATCCTCGCTGATGTCACCCGCGGCGAGCGTCGTCGCGAAGCCGTTTTCCAGGTGCCACGTTCCCCGTTCCGGGTCCCAGCGCGCCTGGTCCGCCTGGATGACTTCCGTCATGCGGTTGTTTTCGTCGCGCTTCAGGACGACGACGCTGCGCATCTGCATCGCCGTCGGATTGAATCTTGCCGCCGAGAGCAGGGCGTTGCCGTTGGCGCGATCCGGCAGGAAGAAGACGGGGAATGTCTTCGTGCCCTCCAGGTCGCCGTGATTGCGGGCGAGCTTCTGCGCGATGTTCGGGATGATGTACTCCTGGTCGACGAACCACAGGCAGTTCATCGCCAGGCCCGCCAGCAGGATCGGCGTCGCCACGCGATAGAGGGACGCGCCCGCCGACAGGATCGCCGTCAGCTCATTCGAGCTGTGTAGCCGGCCCAGTGTGAAGCACGCCGCAACGACGGAAATCACGCCCGACAGCTGGGCGAAGTACATGAACAGGTTGTGGCCGTAGAAATCGACGATGCGTTCGATGGTCTGAAGGACGCCCGATGTGGGCTGGTTCGTGAACTCGTCCAGATTCACGAACAGATCGAGAACCACGTAGAGACCGATGAGAATCGTCATCGCGAAGATGTAGTTCACGACGAAGGATCGCAGGATGTAGCGGTCAAGGGTTTTCATGTCGCAGTTTCGTTCGCCGCCGCAGGCGCGGCGTCATGTTAGCGCTTCAGGAACCTGAACCCGATGACGCCGACACCACCGTAGAGGACGGCCGTGGCCCCCCAGACAATAAAGACGGGCGTCAGGCCGTACTCCGGCTGATTTGCGAAATTCCGGGCGATCAGAAACGCCAGAAGGACAAACAACCCCGGAATGCAGCTGATAAACACGGCCGTCAGCACCTGGCCGCCACGGAGGATGATCCCCAGCATCGCGCCCATCAGCACCATCGGCAGGACGGCGACGGCGATCGCAATGCGGAAATGGATCTCCCCGCGTATTTCGGAGTTGTACTTCCGGAAGACCTTCAGCAGTTTCTTTCGCTTGTCCAGGTCTTCCTTGAAGATCGGAATCGAGAAGTCGTCCTCCAGCACCTCCAGCTCGTTGAATCCCGTGAACGCCTTCTGCATTTCGTCCTGCGCTTCGAACAGGACCGCCGGAAGCGTTTCCTTCGGTTTCCGCACGATCTTGGCGTCGGCGCCCTCGATCGTGTAGCGAACGTCATCGCGAAGTTCGATCTGGATGATCGGCGAATGCGCCGCGATGCCGTCGTTCAGCTTGATCTCGGCCAGCTTCGCGCTGTAGTTGCGGACGATCGGATTGCCGACCTCTGAGACTCTCGCCGTCACGCCCAGCAGTTCGATCTTGCCGTTGTCCGGATCCGTGCGGAAGCCTTCCGACGCCTCGAGCGTGATCTCGGCGTTCTCGTCCTTCAGTGTGATCCGGCCGTCGCCACCTCGCGACTTCGTAATATGATCCCGGAAGACTTCCGCCAGGAAGTACTTCTTCATGCACTTGCGCATGCCGTGCATCAGGTCGTCGATCTCAGGGACCTTGATCGGATTCGCCTGGAAGTCGATCAGCGTCGGCAGCTTCTCGAACTGGATCTTCCGGCGAATCGCCATCGGGAAACGGATCGGTCCGATCAGCTGATAGTCGAATTCGATGTATTGCCGCCGCTGCGCGTCATAGCTTCGACCGTGCTGCAGCTCGAGTGTGATTTCGGGCGTCGACGCCGTATTGTCGAACTTGATGATCGTTTCATCCGCCGTCCCGATGCGGACGAGCTCGTTGACGTTCATTTCCTGAAAGGCGACGCCCGTCAGGCGCAGGAAGGAAAACCCTTCCTGGTAGCCCTCGGGAAGGTCCTTGGGGTCGATCTTGACGCACTTCTCGGCCGAGACGGCGACGCGTTTCGCGTAGATGAGCGGCTTGCCCCGCAGGAATCGATTGGCGACAAGCTTCGGCAGGTCGCGCCGCGTGATGTCCTCGACCTGCCACGCCATCTCCGGAATCAGGAAATTGAAGCCGGCGAACGTGATGGCGCCGGCGAGGATGCCGGCGAAGATCGAGGGGGAGAGAACGCGATGCAGATTGATCCCCGCCGCCTTGCAGGCGAGGATTTCATTTTCCGACGCGGATCGGCCAAACGTGACTGTCGCGGCAAACAGGGCGGCGACCGGCGTCATGTAAAGCACGGCCACGGGAATGAGATAGACAAAAATGCTGCCGATTTCGTCGGCGCCGAGCCCCTGCGACGAAAACATCGACGCCACGCCGCCTCCCATCACGATCAACAGCGTGAGCGCGATGAGGGTCAAGGTGAAGGACTTGACCATCTCGAGAGCGAAGTAGGCGTAAAGCGTCTTCATAGATTCGAATGCTCAGTGGCGACGTGTCTCGCGCGGCCACGCGGCGGGCGCCATCATGCGTCCGGCCCTTCGATCCGTAACGGATCGCCGACCGACCCGCTCACGCGGTCGCTGAAACGCTGCGAGTCTAGATAGCGGGCGCAGGGCGTCAACATTGGGCGTCGATTTCCTGTCGCCGGTCGACGACGTCGGATATCGCGACTTCGCGCTGTACCGCACCGCCCTGGCCAGGCGCGAGCCGTCCGATCGAGTGGTCGTCACGGGATCTTCCGGGAAGAAACGCCCGGAATTCCGTGAAAGATGGGACCCACGCGACGTCGATGTGACTACGCTACCTGAAGTCGCCCCGTGGTCGGAGGAACTTCGCGCAGAATCCGCTTGACCACGAGCGCAACTATTGCTCTTATAGAGGGTTCGCGCCGATCCGGCGGATCCCCGGAGGGCGCGATGGTCTTGCAGGTGTCCGGCCATGCTCCGGGCATAGGGATGAATGGATGGCGCACACGACGTCGCAGAATCGACGGCCTTCGGACGTAATGAAAACCTGGACGGTTGAGGACTCCAAGGAGCTCTACAACATCGAGAGTTGGGGCGCCGGGTTCTTCGGCATCAATGCGAAGGGCAACATCAGTGTCAGTCCTCGCGGTCCTGAAGGCCCTCGGTTCGATCTCAAGGAACTCGTCGATGAGCTCCGCGCCCGGCAGCTGAACCTGCCGCTGTTGATTCGATTCTCCGACATCATCCGCTCGCGGCTCGATCAGCTGAATTCGGCGTTCGATCGCGCCTTTACGTCGCACGAATACGCCGGCGCCTACATGGGCGTCTTCCCAATCAAGGTCAACCAGCAGCGACACGTCGTCGAGGAGATTATCCAGTACGGCGAGCCGCATCAGTTCGGTCTGGAGGCCGGCAGCAAGCCCGAACTCATCGCCGTTCTGGCCATGCTGGAGGCCGATCAGCCCCTGATCATCTGCAACGGATACAAGGACAGTGAGTACATCGATCTGGCGCTGTGGGGGACCAAGCTCGGCAAGACGATCGTGATCGTCGTCGAGGAATATGGCGAGCTCGAGCGCATCATCGAACGCTCGCGCGTCATGGGCGTCGCCCCGCAGGTCGGCTTCCGAATGAAGCTGTCGGCCCGTGGTTCCGGCCGCTGGCAGGAGTCCGGGGGCGTCAAGTCGAAGTTCGGCCTGACGATCTCCGAGATGCTCCGCGGCGTCGAACTGCTGCGTGAGTGCGACATGCTCGAGTCGCTCGTGCTGACCCATTTCCACCTGGGCAGCCAGATCACGAATATTCGATCCTTCAAGGAAGCCCTGTCGGAGGCGTCGCGCCTCTACATCGAATTGCAGCGGCTGGGCGGCCATCTGCGGTATTTCGATGTCGGCGGCGGCATGGCGGTCGACTATGACGGCAGCTCGACCACCTACGCCTCCAGCGCGAACTACTCCATGGACGAGTACGTGGCGGATATCGTCGACGTGCTCGTCACGGCCTGCAATGACGCCGACATCCCTCATCCGACGATTGTCACGGAATGCGGTCGCGCGATCGTCGCGCATCAGTCCGCCCTGGTGTTCAATGTCCTCGGCGTGACGGATCCCATCGACGATCCAATCCCCGATTCCCTGCCCGACGAGGCGCACAACGTCCTGCACAGCCTTCTGGAGGCGCAGGCGTCAATCAACTCCAAGAACTTTCAGGAGGCCTACCACGACGTCCTGCACCTGCGCGACGAGGCGATGACGCTCTTCAAGCTGGGGTACCTGACGCTCAAGGATTGTGGTCTCGTCGAGTCGTTCTTCTGGGCCGCCTGCCGCAAGATTCAGCGCGTCATGGCCGAGAAGGACTACGTGCCGGACGAACTCAAGGGCCTCGAACAGCAGCTCGCGTCGACTTACGCGTGCAACTTCTCGATCTTCCAGTCGGTCCCCGACTGCTGGGCCGTCGATCAGCTGCTGCCCATCATGCCGATCCATCGCCTCGGCGAGGAACCGAGCGTCAAGGCCGTCCTCGCCGATATCACCTGCGACAGCGACGGGCGACTGGACAGCTTCATCGATCGACGCGACTACAAGAGCACGCTCGAAGTCCATAAGTTCGACGGCGGCGATTACCTGCTTGGCATCTTCATGACGGGCGCCTACCAGGAAATCCTCGGCGACATGCACAACCTCTTCGGGGATACCAACGCCGTCCACGTCACGGTCCGTGACGATGGCCAGTACTTCGTCGATCACATCGTCGATGGGGATACTGTTGAGGAGGTGTTGCGCTACGTTCAGTACTCTCCGGATGACCTCCTCGTGAAGCTGCGGCGCGGTGTCGAACGGGCGCTGCGGGCCGGCCGGATCTCCTTCCGGGAATCGGCGGACCTGCTTCGCAGCTATGAGGATGGGCTGAAGGGCTACACCTATCTGGAGCCGGACTCTGTGGACTGATCCGACGGGGGCCGAGCCGAATTCGGCCGCGTCCGAATCCGGCCGGAAAGGTCGTCTGGACTGCAATCCGCGATTCTGCCGTACGTATAAGGGGCGAAGAGGCATGCGTCCGCCGGGCTGACCGGTGGCGCCTGTATTCTTAACCTCTTTGCAGTTTTGTACTTACGTCGCCGAATAGCGGTGGGGCGCGAATGCCGAGTTTCTCCTACGTTGCCAGAACGATCCAGGGCCAGACGGTATCGGGCGTTATTGCGGCCGATTCCCAGCAGCAGGCCCTTCGCTCGCTGGACGAACAGGCCCTCTTCCCGGTCGAGGTCCGCGAGGGCGGCAAGGCGGGGACGGGTGACCGACGGAAGAAAGTCAGCTCCACGTCGATCGCCGTATTCTATTCACAGTTTGCCGACCTGCTGCGGGCGGGCGTTCCGGCGCTTCGCTCCCTGGATGTCCTGTATAAGCAGACGCACAACGTGGTCCTGAAAGAGGTCCTCAAGGAGGTCCGCGAGGATATCGCCAGCGGCCAGACGCTCGCCGACGCCATGGACAAGCATCACAACGCGTTCAGCGCGTTGCATGTGTCGATGGTCCGTGCGGGCGAAAAAGGTGGCTTTCTCGAAGAGGTGCTCTCCCGAATCGCCATCTTCACGGAGCGTCAGAACGAACTTCGGAACAAAGTCCTGGGGTCGATGCTCTATCCGGCCGTCCTGATGATGGTGGGTGGCGGCGTCCTCGTATTCCTCCTGATGGTCGTTGTCCCGCAGGTGCGCGGCTTCCTCCAGACGGACAAGCTCCCCGGGATCACCATCTTCGTATTCAGCGTGTGCGACCTGCTGAACGCCTACGGCTACTGGATTCTCGGCGGCATTCTGATGCTGGGCGCCTTGATCACCGGGTTTTTCCGTAGCGAGACCGGGCGGTTCTACATGGATCGCATGCAGCTGAAGGCGCCGCTTGTCGGGAGCATCTTCGTCCTCGTGGCGATCTGCCGCTTCTGCCGGATCCTCGGAACCCTGCTGAAGAACGGCGTGCCGATTCTCCAGTCCCTGAAAATATCCCAGGACTCGGCCGGGAATATGGTCCTGGCGGATGTCATCGAGGATGCGACGGAAAGCGTGCGAAAAGGCGCCACGCTCTCCAAGCCGCTGGGTAACAGCAAGTTGTTCCCCCTCGATATCGTGGACATGATCGCGATCGGCGAGGAAAGCAACAATCTGGAAAACGTGCTCGTTACGATCGCCGATTCCTACGAGGCCCGGACGGGTCGCAAGATCGACCTGGCTGTGAGAATGCTGGAACCGCTGCTGCTCGTCATGATGGCCGGTGTTGTGGCGGTCATCGCCATCGCCCTGTTGCTGCCGATCCTGACGATGAGCGCCGGTGGTATTTGATGAAGTAAGCGTCAAACGGACGTATTTGGTATCGGGACGCCATCGGCGGTAGACTGAGCCGGCCTGATGGCGTTATCGAAGAATGAACGAGGAGATCAACACCATGCTGTCACATAAGAACACTCGACGGATTCCGCGGCGTCGCAGGGGTTTCACGCTGCTTGAAATTCTGCTCGTCGTCGGCCTGCTCGCTCTGCTCGCCGCCTTCGCGATTCCGGCCCTCGTGGGTCAGAGCGAAGAGGCCAAGAAGAAAATGGTCGTCGGCGTCATCGGCCCCAACGGCGGTATCACGCAGGCCATCGACCTGTACAAGTCCAATACCGGCCAGTATCCCGAGGACCTGAAGGACCTCATGGAGAAGCCGAGCGACGACGACGTCGCCGAAAAGTGGATTGGTCCCTACCTCAAGGACGAGCAGATGCTGCAGGATCCCTGGGGCCACACCTACGTCTATCGATATCCCGGCGATCATCGCGAAGACAGCTTTGATCTCTACAGCCTCGGACCCGACGGGATCGACGGCAACGATGACGACATCAACAACTGGAAGGAAGACTGATCCTGACGTTGGTCCGGGCGCCCGCGCCTCGTGCGGGCCGGCCCGCGACAACGGAGGAATAATCGATGATGAGAACGATCGCCACCTCGGGACGACACGCCGAATCGTGTGATCGATCCCGCATGCGCGGCGCGTTTTCACTCGTCGAAGTGCTCATCGTCCTCGCCCTGCTCGTGATTCTGGCGGGCTTCGCCTGGCCGGCCCTCGAGACGCAGATCGTCGGCGCCGAGCTGCCGGAATCGGCGAGTCACTTTCGCGATACGCTCTTCATGGCGCGGTCCGAAGCCATCAAGGAGAATCGCCGTATCCGCATCCGATTCGAGCCGGAAAAGCAGCAGCCCATCATCGAGATCGAGATCGACCCGATCGAGTATGCGAATGAATGGGAGCCCGTGAAGTCGGCGTGGGCCGAACAGGCGATGGAGTCGCTGCTCCTCGCTGATGTCCAGGTCCACAGGATCAAGCCCGGCCGTCCGGAGTTCACGAAGCCGATCTCGATCAACGACAATCCGGAACTCGACAATGACGATGAGAAGCCCACGCTGAAGGACGAGGAGATTGGCGCCCTCGATACCGACGACTTCTACGCCATCCTCGACGACATCGATCCGAAGAGCGCGATGGCGGATTCGGAGTATCCCGTTGACGAGGATCGGCCGGTGATCCAGTTCGACCCGCACGGGAATGGCGACTGGGCCCTGATCACGATCGCTCGGAAGGCCCCCGGTGAGGAACTGGAGGACGAGGATCCCGCCTACTGGATCCTGCTCGATGGCCGCACGGGCCTGGCGACGATCCGCGAGCCGATCAGCGAAGACGACAAGCTCAATCCTGACAACTACGTCAAGCGCGAGAACCTCTACCTGCCCGACCTCAGCGATCTCGGCCGGCTCTCCTTCAAGTCCACGGGCTTTGGCGGCCAGCCGGCCGTTGACGAGGATGGTGATGGCGTGGCCGATGTTCCCGTGACCGACGGAACGGATAGCGGCGCCGGCGATGGTCTGGGGGATGGCGCCGGGACTGGCTCGGGTGACAGTGATATTCCCGATCTGACAGATTCCGATCTGGATCGAAAGCTCGACGACTCGGGTCTCTCCGAGGCCGAACAGAACAATATCCGCAACGCCCTCAATGGCGGCGGTGGCCGTCGAAACGCCGGTCGCGGCGGCGACGGCAAGGCGGGCGCGGGCGTTGGTGGCCGAGCGCCGACCGGGGGGCGGGCGCAGCCTTCCAGGGGCGGCGGAAACCGCTAAAAATCACAATTCCCCCGAACGGCGATCCCGGGCTGGGCGCCAGTCACAACTCCATTATTTGAAATAGCTTACGTCTGTTGTTGGTGTTTCTGGAGACGCTTCGCTGTACTGGCGTCGCGGTCGACAGCCCTCGCGCCCTCGATGACGCCCGCGACCGCCGGCAAATTCTCGGCGGCTCGACTCCCGGATTCTGCGACGAATGCCGCTATTCGGCGTACAAGAAGGAGGTTTTCGTGACGTTTTTTCGACACACGGGCGTGTCGCGGCGGGGGCGCTTCAGCGTGAACTTGCGTCTTGACAATCCGAGGCCCCGACATGGGGTTCGACGTCGCCTCGACGTGCGCCGCGCGGCCGTGCTGCTCGAGGTCGTCATCTCCGTCGGACTGCTCCTCGCGGCGATGATCGCGATTGGTGTCGTCTTCTTCAACGGCAAGCACTTCGTCGAGAAGGCGGAACAGCGCACCCGGGCGATGCTCCTGACGGACAAGCTCATCACAGCGCTGGACGCCGGCGTGGATGAGGACCGGGACGGCGTTCCCGATATCGATCCCACGGAACGTGAGCAGTCGAGTTCGACGATCCCGCTCGGACTCGCTGAAGCCGTACCGGGAATGTCCTGGCGAATCGAGATTGATCCATCACCCCGCGTTGATGGACTCTTCGAAATTGACATTCACATCTACATGGGCGATCCGGACGACGAGGACAACCGCATCAATGTGCTGCGGACGCGAATCGTCCGCGCCGAGCCCCGCGGTCTCGACTTCGAGCGCGACTTCGGTCTCGACGAATCGCAGATCGAGGAACTCACGAATCTGATCCCCGGTGGCGCCCAGTTGCTCGATCCGGCGAACTTCGACCCGCGCTCGCTGGCGCAGCTGCCGGCCGATCAACTCGTGGAAATGCTGCCGACGCTGATCCAGGCCTTCGGCAGCCAGCTGGGACCGGGGCAGCTGGAGCAGCTGATGAACCTTGTGAACTCGGGGAACCTCGGCAACCTTCAGGGCGCCGCCAATCAGGCGATCAACAACGCGCAGAACGGTGGGGGCGCTCAGGGCGGAACCCAGAACAACGGCGCGTCGAACACTCCGGACGCGGGGAAGGCTGGTCAATGACCCGAATCGCCCGCCCATCCACGGTCGTTTCTCTGTCGCATGATCGCCGAATGCGCCGACGCGGCTTCACGCTGGTGGAGATGGTGCTCGCCATCGGTCTGCTCGTGCTGCTGACCGCAACGATGTTCGGCTTCTACGACGGTGTCCTCAGGGCGCGCGAGCAGGGACGTGTTGCCGTCAAGTCGGGCGTCCTCGCCCAGCGCGTCGCCCACCAGATTGCGGAGGAGATTCGCTCCTGCAACGGTTTCCTGACGAGCATGGGGCCGGGCGTCTCGGGCACGGATCGATTCATCAGTATCCAGTGCGTTCGATTTCCGGGAAAGCAGGTCTTCCGTCGCCGATCGATCACGGAGGAGGCGCCGCCCGCCGAGTGCGACATTCGACAGGTGCAGTACTACCTCGGCTACGATCGCGAGGAAGAGACCGAGCCTTTCGTGTATCCCGACGGGACCGAAGGGCCCAGGCCGCTTGGGCTCGTGCGTCGTGAAGTGAAGACGCCGTTTCAGCTCGCATTCATCGACAGCGACGAGAAGTCCGTCGCACTCGACGTTCTCTCCGAGGAATTGACCTACCTGCGTTTCCGCTACTTCGACGGCGTCGATTGGACGGACTACTGGGATGTCGGAGAAGGCTCCAACGGCGGCAATTCCCTGCCGCAGGCCGTTGAGATCACGGTCGGCTACCAGTTGCTGCCGCCACCCGAGGAAGAAGAGGATGACCAGGATCAGACTGAGGAGGATCGCCCGACATTCGGCTCTTCCGACCTGCTGCCCGCTCTTCCCGAACCCTACTCGCCTGAGACGTACACAGTGACTGTTCGACTGATGCAGGCGGACACGTTCTTCGGTTCGCGATTGATGCGCGCACAGGAAGGCGCGGGGCTCGGCGCCACGGGAGGCGGCCAATGACGCGCAAAACCCGCCGACATTCGCGCCGGCGCACGGCGCCTTCGAGACGATCCGCGTTCGTTCTCGTCGTCGTGTTGATCGTGATTGTGCTGCTGTCACTACTGGCGGCGGGCTATTCGCTCATGGTGCGCTCGCACGTGGATACCGTCGAGACGCGAATTCAATCCTACCAACTGCGAATGGCGGCCGAGGCGGGCATTCAGCTCGCCGTCACCATACTGCGCGATCGACAGGGCGATCTCAGCGCCTGGTACAACAACCCCGACGAGCTTCGCGCCGTGCCGTTCGATGGCGCGGATGAGGAGGGCGTCGCCACGATCGACAAGGCCAATGAAGAACGGACCTATGACAGGACGGCCGATCCGATCTTCCGTTTCAGCCTGATTGCGCCGGATCCGGACGATCCGGACAAAGTGCGTTACGGCTTCACGGACGAGTGTGCGCGACTCGATCTGAACAACGCGACCGAGCAACAATTGCGCCGACTCTTCAACGACGTCATCCCGCAGACGACGGAGGACGCGGTCGACATCAACATTCTCGTCGATTCGCTCCTCGACTGGCGCGAGGCGGGCGACACGGCGCGGCCCAATGGCGCAAAAGACGCCTGGTACGGCGCGCTCTATCCTCCGTATCGCGCAAAAAAAGCGCCCTTCTCGACGGTTGAGGAGTTGCTGCTGGTCCGCGGGTTTGAAGGCTGGATCGTCTACGGCGAAGACTACAACCAGAACGGTCTGCTCGATCCGAACGAAGACGACGGCGACTTGTCGTTTCCGCCGGATGACGGCGACGGCAAGTTGTTCCAGGGTGTCGCGCGTTACTTCACGATCTGGTCGCAGGAAGCGAACGCCTCCGCCGATGGTCGTCCGCGCATCTTTCTGAACCTGCAGGACCTCGAGAAGCTGCAGGAAGACCTTGAGGAGGAGTTCGATAGCGACATTGTCAGCTATATCATCGGCGTTCGTTCGAGCGGCAAGACGTTTAACAGTGTTATGAACCTCCTTCCGGCGCCACCGCCGCCTGAGACGGACGACACGGCGAGTGACAACACGACGCCAGCACAGTCAGGCGACTCCGACGCGACAAGCCAGCCGGCGGACGAGAATGAGGAAATGACTCCGGAGGAATTCGCCGATCAAATTGCAGGAATTCAAGCGTCCGAGAATACCTCGACGCCGCCGCCCTCGTATGCGAATCTGACGGAGGAGGAGCCACCTGGAACGATCGAGGACTTGCCGTTGATTCTCGACCGGCTCACGGTACTGCCCACGCCGATTTTCCAGGGGCGGATCAACGTCAGCACGGCGCCGAAGCCCGTGCTTCGCGGGCTGACGGATCTTTCGGACGCAGAGGTCGACGCGATCATCGCGGCGCGCAGGGAACTGTCGCCGGCGGAGCGCTCGTCGCCCGCGTGGCTGTTGGCCAATGGTGTGTTGGATGAGAATCGGTTTCGGCAGATTCTGGACAAAGTGACGACGAAGGCGTCCATGTACAGGATCGAATCAGTGGGATATGCGGATCATCTCGGCGTCATTGAACGCATCCTGGTCATTCTCCAGATGCGCGGGCCGATTCCGCAGGTGATTTACTATCGCAACCTGAACGCCCTGGGGCCCGCCTACACGCCGCATGGCGACGAAACGCGCGGTCTCCGGGCCGGTGGCGCAGGATCGAGCAACTGAGACGATGGCATTCGGCGGTAAGAAACTACTGACGGTCGACTGGGACACGCAGGATTTGCGCATGGCGCTGGTCCAGCCGCGGGGTTCCGGCATTGAATTGCTGAAGGCGGTCTCCGTCCCCGTCCCGAAGGACGTGGCGAAGGATGATCCCGAGCGCTTTGGCGCATTCCTGCGTGAGGCGATTCGCCAGTCACGCGTCGGCGCCAGGCAGGCTGTGTTCTGCGTTCCGCGCGAGCAGGTCGTTCTGAACACGATGAACCTGCCGCCGTCGCCCGCCGATGACCTGCCGGCGATTGTCCTCAACCAGATCGCGCGGGAATTGCCGTTTTCCGCCGATCAGGCCGTGATCGACTTTGCCCTGTCGACGGATCACGACGTCAAGAGCGCCGCCACGGCGCTTGTCGCGGCGGTTCGCATCGACGACATCGAGTTCTATCGAAAAGTCGCTTCAGAGGCGGGGCTCTCCCTGTCGCGCATCGGACTGCGCCCGTACGCCAATCGCCTCGCCGTCATGTCGTGCGTCAGGGAGGCGGAGAATCAGACGGTCCTCGTCGTCGAGAGCGGTCCGCATCATACGGAGATCAACGTCCTCCGCGGCGGCGCCCTCGTCTTCAGCCGTTCGGCGATGGCCGCCATGCCCGTCCTTCGGGATGAACGCGTCGATCACACGCAGGACAGCCGCATCACGACGCCGGGCATCATCGACGCCCGCGAAAGCGAACACACGCGCGAAGCGATCAGCCGACTGATGGTCGAGATCATTCGATCGTTCGAGGCCTATCGCGCGACAGACGCCGGCGCCAGCGTGGATCACATCGTCGTCTGCGGCGCCACGGGGCTGGAAGCGGAACTCGCCCAGTCGCTCGCGGCGCGATTCGCCGCCCGGGCCGAGCTGTTCGCGCCCGATCGGGCCCTCGATCTGTCTCCGACACGCGCCAAGGAACTGCGCGGATTCAGCGCTGTGCTGGGCCTGGCCATGGGCCACGGCCGCCATCCGCTCGTGTCGTTCGACTTCCTGTCGCCGAAGAAGCCGG
>Ga0116151_10000655_pt1 | contig 31889 bp, 29 predicted proteins | sample AD_UKC117_MetaG_FD_89893 | JGI IMG/M metagenome (GOLD analysis project Ga0116151, IMG submission 89893) | Active sludge microbial communities of municipal wastewater-treating anaerobic digesters from Hong Kong - AD_UKC117_MetaG | ecosystem: Engineered > Bioreactor > Anaerobic > Digestate... | reverse complement strand
TGCTCGCCTCCACCGACGCCGCAGCGGTCTTCTCGGTGCTGCGCACCGTGCCGTTGCCGCGCCGGATCACCGGCCTGCTCGAGGCCGAGGCCGGCTTCAACGACGCGCCGGTCGTCATCCTCACGACCGCTCTCGCGATGCGACTCACCGGCGGCGAGCAGGAGTCGGCGGCGACGCTCGCGCTCGTCGCGCTGCGCGAGCTGGTCCTCGGTGCGGCGATCGGGCTGGCGATCGGGTGGCTCGGCGGTCGTCTCGTGCGCCGGCTCGCCGGTGGCGCATCGGGGCTCTTCGCGATCGGGCTCGTGACGATCTGCGTGCTCGCGTATGCCGCCGGCGCGGCCACCCACCAGTCCGGCTTCATCGCGGCATACCTGTGTGCGCTCGTGCTCGGCAACTCGGGACTGCCGCACCGGCCGGCGGTGCAGGGCTTCGCACAGGCGCTCGGCACGCTGGCCCAGGTGGGGCTGTTCGTCCTGCTCGGGCTGCTCGCCACGCCGTCCCGGCTGTCCTGGCAGATCGTTCCGGCGGTCGTCATCGGGCTGGTGCTGCTGCTCGTCGCGCGGCCGCTGTCGGTCATCGTGTCGCTCACGCCGTTCCGGGTGCCGTGGCGGGACCAGGCGTTCCTCTCGTGGGCGGGGCTGCGCGGTGCGGTGCCCGTCGTGCTCGCGACCGTGCCGCTGACCGTCGGCGCGATGGGCACCCAGTGGATCTTCGACCTCGTCTTCGTCCTCGTCGTCGTCTTCACGCTCGTGCAGGCGCCCACCCTGCCGTGGGTGGCCCGGCGGCTCGGAGTGGTCGAGCAGGTGCAGGCGGTCGACCTCGACGTCGAGGCGACGCCCGTCGAGGAGCTCGACGCCGACATCGTCGTGGCCAGGATCGGCCCGGAGTCGCGGCTGCACGGCGTCGAGGTCTTCGAGCTGCGGCTGCCGCGCGGGGCGAACGTCACGCTCGTCGTCCGCGGCGACGAGTCCTTCGTGCCGACCTCCACCACCCGGCTCAAGCATGGGGACGAGTTGCTCGTCGTCACCACCCGGGCCGCGCGTGAGCAGACCGAGCAGCGGCTCGTCCGGGTGAGCCGGCACGGGCGACTGGCCGGCTGGGGCGAGCCGTAGACTGTGCCGGCGGGCTTCCCTGGCGGGGCCGCCACGATCCGACCGGGTCGGGGTGCGGCGCCGGGCGGTCCGCCCCGTCCGTCCGTCGCCGTCCAAGGAGTCCCTGTCGTGCCCACGTACGCCTACCGGTGCACGTCCTGCGAGCACGAGTTCGACCTCGTGCAGTCGTTCAGCGACGACCCGCTCACCGTCTGCCCCGAGTGCGACGGTCGGCTGCGCAAGGTCTACGGCTCGGTCGGCGTGACCTTCAAGGGATCGGGGTTCTACCGCACCGACTCGCGCGCGTCGTCGGGCAAGGGGTCGGGGTCGTCGAGCAGCGGGTCGTCGGGCTCGGGCTCGTCGGGCACGGGGTCCGCCGGTTCAGGAGCGGGATCGTCCGGGTCCGGGTCCGGCTCCGGGTCATCGAGCTCGGGCTCCGGCTCGGCTGGCTCTGCGTCCTCGGGATCGTCGGGTTCGTCCGGCTCGGCGAGCTCGGCCGGGTCCAGCTCGTCCGGCACCTCCGGATCCTGACCACCACGTCCGTTCTGGCCCGCTGACGCACCTCACCGCTGACGCCCTGGGACACGGTCGAGAGCCGCAGCCCACCGAGCACGCCGAAGGGGCGGGAGCCAATCGGCTTCCGCCCCTTCGGGTTTCGCGGCTCGAATGCCGCGGTTGGCCTGCTGGTGGTCGGTCCGACCGGGAGCTCCGATCGTACCGACCGGCGTGACTCAGCGTGCGTCGCCGCGGCGCAGCGCGTCGCGGATCTCGGTGAGCAGGATGACCTCCTCCGATGGGGCCTCGGACTCGGGCTCCTCGCCGGACTTGCGGCGCTCGGCGAGCTTGTTCATCGGCGCGACGACGATGAAGTAGACGGCCGCGGCGATGATGAGGAAGGAGATCAGGACGGTGAGGAAAGCGCCGAGGTGCACGCCACCGGGGACCCAGTTGGAGAAGTCCGGCTGGCCGCCGAGCTTGCCGATGAGGTCCATGATGATCGTGACGAATGCCTCGATGACCTTGCCGAATGCACCCGCGATGACGACGGCGACCGCAAGGTCGACGACGTTCCCGCGCATGAGGAAGTCCTTGAAACCCTTGAGCATGGGTGTGTTTCCTTTTCTAGGGGTGGGCTCCCGACACTGGGAGGTGCAACTCCCCTCACGCGAGGGGTGACGGGCGGGTGGTACGCCCCCAGGGAGCTGTTATCGAGTCGCCCGGCCAAGGGCCGGTGTCGTGTGGAACTCCCCCGGTCGAGCGGAAATTACCGTAGCGGAAACGCTTGAACTGCGAAAATCGACACGCCGCCAGGTGTGAACAACTGCCACGTCCTGTGAATGTGACGGCGGGCGTGCGCAGGCCGTGCCACCGCCACCGCGCCCCGCTCAGCGCCGGTTGAGGGCTCTCGACAGAGGAGCTGCGCTCAGGGCAACACGGCGACGATGAGGCCACCTCCGAGACCGCTGGGTCCGACTGCCGCCGCGACCGCCGCGGCCTGTGCCGTTGGTACGGCGACGACCAGCCGAGCCTCGGCTCCGGATAGGCCAGCTCCAGACAGGCCAGCGCCGGACAGGCCAGCTCCGGACAGGCCAGCTCCGGATAGGACGACCCCGGCGCCCCCGGCACCGCCCAGACCCAGGCCTTCGCCCGCACCGAGCGTCGAGGTGCTGCCGTCGGCCCCACCGCCGGCGCGGCCGAGCACGAGCGCGGTCTCGACGACGATCGCGCCGGTGCCCGCGGCGAGCAGCCGAACCCGGTCGCCGGGGCGCAGCACGGCGAGCATCGTGGGATCGGCCAGCGCCACGCCGACGGCCACCTCGCCCGAGGGTCGGCCGGCGAGGACGCCGGGACCGAGGACCCGGCTGGCCGTGACCAGCTCGCCGGCCCCCACCGGTCCGGTGACCGTCCGGCCGATCAGGGAGTCGGCGGCGGGCAGGGGCGCAGCCGGCACCATAGCTGGATCCACCTGTCGCACAACGAGATCCGCCGCGACTAGCCGATGCCCGGCCGGCAGGTCGCGACTCGCGACAACCGCTGGGACACCGATGACGATCGGCGCCGGCAGCAGCGTCGCGACCGCTACCCACCCCGCGGCCCCGGCGAGCAGCGACGCCCCGGCTCGTCGCACTCGGCGCCTGACCACGCCTCGACGGCGACCCGCGGCCCACCGCGGCATACCGGTCATGGCAGCTCGAAGGGCAGCCGCAATCCGTCGAGCGACCGGCGGCACGGGCAGGTCGCCGCGGCGTCGTCGACGTGCTCGGGCAGGAGCCGCACGATGTCGCCGACGAGCGCCTTGAAGCCCGGCATCAGCCGCCCGAAGGTCTTCACGACCTCGTCGTGGGTCACCCCGTCGCCGTCATCGACGCCCGCGTCGAGGTCGGTGACGAGCGCGACCGTCGTGAAGCACATCGCCAGCTCGCGGGCGATCGCCGCCTCGGGCATGGCGGTCATCCCGACGATGTCCCAGCCGGCCGCCTGGTGCCACCGGCTCTCCGCCCGGGTCGAGAAGCGCGGGCCGTTGACGACGACGAGCGTGCCGCCGAGCTGGCGCGGCATACCGGAGTCGTCGAGGGCGGCACCTGCCGCGGCTCGTCCGGCGGGGCAGTAGGGGTCGGCGAAGCCAACATGGACGACCGCGCCGATCTCGTCGTAGAGCGTGGAGTCTCGGCCCCAGGTGCGGTCGACGAGCTGATCGGGGACGACGACGGTGCCGGCCGGCAGCTCGGCGCGCAGGCTGCCCACGGCGCACGGGGCGACCACCTGGCGCACCCCCAGCGAGCGCAGCGCCCACAGATTGGCGCGATAGTTGACCCGGTGCGGCGGGAAGCGGTGGTCGTGCCCGTGCCGTGCGATGAACGCGACCGGCCGCCCGTGCAGCTCGCCGACCACGAGGTCGTCGCTGGGCGCGCCGAAAGGCGTGCTCACCTCGACCCGCCGCGCGTCCGCGAGGAAGGAGTAGAACCCCGACCCGCCGATGACCCCGATCCGTGCCTGCTCGCTCATGAGCGCAGACTACGGATTCCGGTATGCCGCCCGCTCACCTCCCGCGCGCCCTGTGGACATCGCGGGGTGGCGGGTGGGGGGTTGTGGACAGGCGGGCGGGCGGCGTGGGGTCAGGGTGCGTTAGCAGGCTGGCGCCTCGCAGCGGCAGGGGCAGGTGGGGATGCACACGGTGACGAAGCACTCGTCCGGGCACGAGCAGGCTTCGACGCGAGCCTCGGACCGGAGGATGGCGGGCATCGCTGCGGCGAGCGCGTCGGCCTGCTCCTGAAGGCGCCGTCGATAGGCCAGCTCGGGGGCGTCGCGCACGTCCTGCTCGGTGGGATAGTCGATCGGCCCGCCGGCGCGCGCCCGGGCGGCGTCACGTCGATACCGTTGCGAGACAGGCACTCTCGCTGGACGCCGGTCGTAGCGGATCTGGGTGTACCACGGACGCTCCTCCGGCTGGGCGGGTCGAGGTGGGCCGGCAGCCGACGGCCGCTCGCGTCGAGGGCGCGGTTGCGAGGCTCGGGCTGGACCGGCTCGCCGTGGTCGTCGACGACGGCGAGGCGCAGCTGTGCTTGGGCGAGGATCCGCTCGAGCTCGTCGACCCTCGGCGCCCGGCGCTCTGCCTCGAGGTCACCGATCCGACTCGGCGGTGCTCCGAGGGCGCGTGCGAGGTCGCGTTGGCTGAGGTCGGCACGCCGACGGACGACGCGCAGGTAGCCCACCACGTCGAGCCTCGGACGGGGCGGCTGCCCTTCCGCAGTCACGGCCCCCATCGGCGTGGTGTTCGCCGGCCCGACCACCGCGTCCTCCCCGTTCTGCGACAACGAGACGGTGGAGTCTGTGGCGGCGGGGGCGCCGTCCTGCGCGGACGGTTCCACGTCCACTGTCGTGGAGTCGATCATCTGGCCCTCCTGGCTGGTCGTGAGTGACGGTGGCTGGCGATGGGTGGCCCCCGCGGGCTCTTGTCGCCTGCTCGATTGCCGCCATGCTCACGCGCACCTCTGACAGGCCACCGCTGAGGCCGCCACTGGCCCGCCAGCAGCCCAGCCCAGGGCCACGCACCACGCTTATCCCGGCGATGCGTCATTACTGGCACCACGCCAGCAGCCACACACCGGGCCCACCACCTTGTCCCCGGCGATACGGCGTTGCCCGCACCACGCCAGCAGCGCCGCTCGGCCACCCACCACGTTGTCGCCGGCGATACGGCATTGCCCGCACCACGCCAGCAGGGCCGTACCGCGCCGGACAACCTCGGGACCCTGCCCCGCCGCTGCAGGCACCCCGCCAGCAACGCCGTACCGCGCCGAACAACCACCACGACCCTCCCCGCCGCTGCTGGCATCACGCCAGCAGCGGCGATCGGGTCGGCCCTTGTCGTGCGGTGGCGCTTACTCCCAGTGTGGGGGGCGCTGCTCCTCGAGCCATCGGTCGTGGGCCGACTCACTGGCCGGCCGGTCGCCCCACCCGACGTCCGAATCGTCACGCGCGCTGTCGAAGGGGCTGCGCTGGGCGCGCTTCGCGGTCGAGGGGTCGGCATCGTCTGCGCGGCCGGCCACCCCGCCGCCGGCCACCCCGCCGCCGGCCGCCCCGCCGTCAGAGCCCGCACGACGCAACGGCGCCGTGTCGTCCTCGCGGCTCGCATCACTGCGCTTCGCTTGCGCCGCAGCGCGTTTCGTGACCGCCACGATCCTCGCCACCTCTCGCGCCGGGTCTCGGAACAGATCGGTGCTCCAGACCCGCGCCGGCTCCCAGCCCATCCGACGCAACTGCAGCCCACGCAACCGGTCTCGCCCACGAACGCCGGGCAGAGCGGCATACGCCGGTCCGTCGCCCTCGACCGCAACCAGCCACCGACCCGGATACGACGGGTGGCCGACGACCAGCTCGATCCGGTGCTCGCCGACGCCGAGGTCCTGCTCGACGACCAGCCCCTCGGCCCGCAGCCGGGTCGCAAGGTAGTCCATCAGCGGATCCGGGTCGCCGGAGGCGCCCTCGCCCAGCCCGCCCCGCTCGGCCACCCGCAGCAGGTCGAGCAATCGGGTCGCGCCCGGCGTGCGAAGCCGATCCGGGTCCAGATCGGCCGCATCCAGCGTCGTGACGACGACCAGCTCCCGCCGCGCCAAGGTCGTCGCCGCCAACAGCTCGTGCTCGGCCTGCTCGCCGGCCAAGGTCGGGAAGCGGTGCAACACCCGGCCGTGCGGCGTGCGCCCGTAGCCCACCGACAGCACGACGATGTCACGCGTCAGCCCCTGCGCCCGCCAGTAGGGCACGACGACCAGGGGCTCCCCACCGGCGCCGGCATCGGCCAGCCGATCGACCACCTCGGGCTCGTCCTCGAGCAGCCCCACCTGCGCCTGCAGCGCGGTCCGGACCAGCCGCGCCATCGGCTCGGTGAGAGTGACGATCGCAAGGCTGCGCGCCACGTCCGTGCGCAGCGCGTCGACGACCACCTCGACCACCTTGGCGACCTCGGCCTCGGTCGACTCGATCGCGCCGTCGGTGCCCGGCAGCACGGCTCCCGTGCCGTCGGCCCGCTCGAGCCGCAGCACCGGCGGCGTCGGACCCGGCACCGCGAAGCGCCGAGCCGCCGGGTCGGCCAGGTGCAGCCTCGGGTCGACCGGCTCGTGCCACCAGCTGAGCCGTCGGGTCGGCAGCACGGCGCTCGCAGCCGCAAGCAGCGATGCACCCAAGGGCAGTTGATCCGGATCGTTATGCCGCGCACCCGCCTCGGTCTTGCCTGCCGCAGCCGCACCTGCCGCGCCAGCCGCACCAGCCGCGCTCGAAGCCGCCGCTCCCCCGCCACCAGCCGCAGCCGCACCCGCAGACCCCAGCCCGACCCGGAACGCCGACGGCCCCCGCCCACCCGGGTCGCCCACGACGAGCACCTGCCCGGCCCGGGACAGCGCCGACACCGTCTCGGCCGTCGTCACCAGGTCCGCGTCGTCGACGATCACCACGTCGAACACCGTGCCCGGCTCGATGAGCTGGGCCGCGGCATACGGGCTGACCGCGACGCACGGCCGCAGCGCGAGCACGACCTGCTCGGCCTCGCGGAACAGGTCCGCGAAGGGCAGCTGCCCGTGCTCCATCCGGCTCTGGGTGTGCAGCAGGTCGGTCTGCCGGGGGTTGGCGCGGGCCCGCTGCCGCGAGCGCTGGTCGACGAGCGCGCGCACCCGACCGGCGTCGATGATCCGCGCCTGCGCGTCGAGCTCAGCCAGCTCGGTGGCCTGGTCGCGCAGCGAGGCGCCGTCGTGCGCGGCATACCGGGTGTCGTGCGTGGTGACGTCGAGGGCGAGCGAGGCCCACCACAGATGCTCGGTCTCGGCACCGACCTGCTCGGCCGGCACCCCGCGCCGCGCGAGGTCGTCGACGACCTCGCCCAGCCCGGCCTCGCGCAGCCGCACCAGCCGGGGCGTCACCCGGGGCAGCACCTCGAGTCGGCCGAGGTTCTCGCGCAGCCGGGTGAGCCGGGCCCGCAGGAAGGTCAGCGAGATCGTCGTGAGCCCCCCGCCCTCCTCGGTCGGCGCGAGCCGCTCGGAGAGCCAGGCCAGGTCGTCGTGCAAGGTCGCATAGGCGGCCTGCGCCTCGTCGAGCCGCGGCGAGATCTCCGGCCGACCGCCCGCGCCGACGAGGTCGTGCCAGAGCCGGCGCTGGGCGCGCGCCGAGACCAGCTCGGCGTGCAGGTCGGCGGGCGGACGGCCGGGGCGCAGCATCCGCCGGGCCTGGCGGCGGACCCGCCACCGGGTCAGCGGGCCGAGCTCGATCGACTGCCCGGCCCGAAACTCCACCGACCCGGTCGCCACGACATGCTCGTCGAGCGGGATGTCGAAGATCTCCGGCCGGAACACCTCGAGCGTCTCGCGCACCCCGTGCATCGTCTCCAGGGCCCGGCCCCAGTCGGCGACGTCGTGCGCCGGCGGCAGGCTGCTCTCGCGCAGGATCGTGTCGAGCTGCTCGCGCGGCGTGTCGAGGCCGTCGCCGGCGAGCCGCTCGACGATCTCCCGCGCGCGGGCGACCTGCTCGTCGGTGGTGACGTCCGCGGCATACCAGGGGTCGGCGGCCGAGGACCAGGCGCCGTCGCGCGCGGCCTGGGTCAGCTCCTCGGTGAGCTCGGCGAGTCGCGCCCGGTCGACCGCACGCAGCGCCGCGCCGGTGAGCCGCACCCGGCTGCCGGGCGCGGGGTCGAGCGCGGTGAGCCGGGCCAGCTCGTGCTGGATCTGGTATGCCGTGACCCCCCACGGATCGCGGCGCTCGTGCAGCGCCTCGACGTGGTTGTGCAGGGCCTGCTGGCGCTCGGCGATATCGGTGGCCCGCTCGATCCGGTCGCGCGGATCGGCCAGCTCGGCGAGCTCGCGGTCGTCGAGGGCTTCGGCGCGCACGAGCGCCTGGCCGAGCTCGTGGACGACCGGGCCACGGTCCTCGCCGGCGCCGATGCAGTCGAGTACGAGCTCGCGCAGCCCGACCGTCGCGAGCCGGGCCCGCAGCGCCTGGATCGTCGCGCGGGACGGAGTGACGTAGAGAACGCTGCGGTCGTCGTGGGCGAGGGCGGCGACGATGGCGGCGACCGTCTGGGTCCGCCCGGTGCCGGGCGGCGCGTGCAGCACGAGCGGCCGCCCGGCGCGGACGTGCTCGAGCACCTCCTGCTGGTCGCCGTCGAGGTCGAGGGCGAGCACCTCCCGCTCGGGATCGCGCAGCGGGGCGGTGGCGGGCAGCTCGCCGCCGACCCGGGCGGCGGCGTCGGAGTCGCCGGCGAGTGCGGCGAGCAGCGGCACCTGGGCCAGCCACTGGGTGTTGCGCCCGACGTCGGCGACCATGATCGGCTTGCCGTAGGGATAGGTGCCGAGGACCAGCCGGGGGGCGACGGCGAAGCCCGGGACGTCGACGCACAGGCGACCGAGGGCGGCATACACGGGATAGGGGTCGAAGCCACCACCACCCCGCAGCTCGGTGAGCGAGCTGAGCGAGGCGGCGTCGACCGGGATGCCCGCGACCGACTGCAGATAGTTGACCAGCGCCGGGTTGACCTCGACGCTCTGCCCGAGGTCGACGACGAAGTCGGCCTCGGCGGTGGTCGTCGGGCGCAGGGTGGCCGTGCGCAGCAGCACCGGTGCCTCGACGACGGCCCGGGCGCGCGGCGGATCCCAGGTGGCGACGCCGATCGCGAGGAAGCAGGCGGCCAGGCCGCGCTCGTCGCGCAGCGTCTCGGCGTGCTCGTGCAGGCGGCGCGCGGTGGCCAGCGCCTCGTCGAACGCGACCGACTCGCGGACCAGGTCGGACAGGGTCGTGCGGCGGCCGGCGAGCAGCATCGACACCCCGCCCGGATGGGCGTTGGTGAGGTCGAGGTGCCCGCTGCGGGAGTCCGGCGCCCAGAGCAGCGTGTTGCGCCCACCGACCTCCGACAGCTCGCGGGCCCAGCCCGCCATGGTCTCGGTGACGCTCACCTGGTCAGGCTAGACGCTGGGCTTGCGCGGGCCGTGGTGCTCGCTCGGGGTGTCCGAGATCAGGGCCGTTCGGTGAGGTCGAGGCGGGCGAGATACGCGCCGTCGGCAGGGCGGCATACCCACCCGCGACGGAAGAGGATGCGCAACATCCGGTCGTTGTCGAGCGCGACGTCGGCGGTCAGGCCGCGCAGGCCGCGCTTGCGTGCGACGGCGGTGACGATGTCGACGAGCTTGCCGCCCAGGCCCTTGCCCTGCCATGTGTCCTCGAGCAGGAAGGCGACCGCGTCGACGCCCGGCTCGTCGGTGTGGGTGAGGTGAGCCAGGCCGACGACGTCGCCGCTGCTCGGGTCGATGATGAGCATCGTCGTGCCGAGCTCGGGGTCGAACATCCAGTCGACGAGCGGGTCGGGCACCTCGTCGTGGCCGCCTGAGGCGGTGGCGCGGACCGGCGGCTGCAGACAGCGCCAGGCGAGACTCTCGACCGAGCAGCGCTGGTGCATGGCGCGGACCAACTCGCGGTCGGCTGGGGTGACCAGCCGGATGATGGGCTCGACGGTGGTCACGCAGGTCCTTCGGTGGTGCTCGAGTGGTGCTCGTCGCGTCCGGATCCGGCCGCGCTCTCCATGGTATGCCGCGCATCCGCTCGCCCCGCGCCCCGGGGGTGGGCGGGCGGGATACCCTTGGCGGCGGTCGCCGCGCCGTGAGGCGTGGCCCGCCCTCGTAGCTCAGGGGATAGAGCACCGCTCTCCTAAAGCGGGTGTCGGCAGTTCGAATCTGCCCGGGGGCACTAACCCTTTTCCGCAGGTCACAGACCACTTTCGGTGTGACCCTCCCCCGTCTCAGAAGGTGCGCCGGTGCGATCCGTACCCGTGCCGTTCCCATGCCCTCACGGAGACCTGTCCCTTGCGCGACTCGCGATAGTCGTCCGCGAGCTCGCTCACCGTGATGCGGCCCGCCGAGCAGTCAGCTTCTGCGAGGCGATAGCGGCTCATCACAGATGAGCCTGTAACTGATCGCTCGCAGAAGATTCGACTTGCCGGAGGCGTTCGCACCCAGGATGGCGATGACAGGGAGAACATTCACCGTCGTGCCATCGTCAGCTACCGTCGTCGGGATCCCCACGCCCGAGTCGAGGCGCGTGGCGGTCATGGACACCGACGTCTCGCGACGGAAGGAACGGTAGTTCGAGACGCGGAAGCCTAGGATCACGGGAGCCCCTCTGCGGTACATCCAGCGCACCACTCGCGCTGGTTTCTGCAGAGATTGTGCGCAAATCGCGCCGAGAGATGCTGTCTTCCACACGTTGATGCCACATCGTGACCAACGCGCGAGCCGACCTGGGCTGTTGGCGCGACCCCGTCGCAGATCCCGCGGGGACAGGTCGCGTATCACCTGGCCGTTGACATCACCCAGACAAGGACGGATCGCTGGTGTGGCGTGAGCAGTTTCCTTACTGGCTCAAGCGCGCCTTCGGCGCGAAGAAGCGCAGGGCCCCGCGATGGGGACCCCGCGCTCCGGCGATGGCGCGCCTACGCGCACCCCACCGCACCCCGCGACCTCCTCAGGGGGTCACGCCAGGCGCTTAGCGATCTCCTCGTGACTGACGGCGTGACGCCCGTGCGCGAAGTAGTCATCGGACACCTCGACGCCCTCCTCTCGCAGTCGGCGGACGCACTCATCACGTCCCAGTCCCTCGTCCGACCGCCACATGTCAGGGATCCACCCTCCAGCCCCGAGAACGCGGTGGGCGTACTTCACGTCCGGGCTGGATGACATCACGCGGCCAACGGCTAGGCCGGCCCGGGCATGGCCGTAGACGACTTGGCTGATGTCGCCGTAGGTGGTCCACTCGCCGGCCTTCAGGGAGTTGGCGGCGTCGATGATCCTGCGACTCAAGCGGTAGCGCGCCGCCAGGCGCCAGTGCTGGGGCTGCACCCCGGGCACCAGCTCGACCAGTCCCTGCTTCGTGAGCGCCTGCAGCGCTAGGTACGCGTTGGGCTGATCCATGTCTACGGCCTTGGCAAGGTCGCCGGTCTTGATCCCCTTCTCGTCCACCCCCAGCATCAGGTCGACGAGCTGCTGCTGCTTCGGCCCACGAGCCTCGGGAAGCGCGAACTCCTCCTCGATCCCCGCCACGACCGGGCCGGCCTCCCTTCGCTCCAAGGCCACAGCCAGTTCCTCCATGGCCTCCACCAGCCCCGCCAGGGCCTGACTCCCACGCCTGAGGAACGAGGCGTACTCGCTGTTAGTGCTCATGTTTGCCTCCTTAAAGTGATAGTTTCCCCGCCACAAGTAGAGCACGGTCCTTGGGGCAAGGCAAGTACCACTTGCATACCTCAAACTACAGTGCACCTTGTGGGTGCCTCGCCCCCTCCCTGGGCCCTGCGCTGTCGAGCGACGTGGCGCCCTGATGCCCTTTCAAGCGCTGGTGAAGAGGGGAGCCCCCGCCCTCGCCTGCCTGGCCGAGTGCCACAGAGGACCACTGCCCACCTCGAGCGCGTTCGTCCTCGAATACCCGCGTGATGGCGTGCCAGATGCGCCTTCTACGCGTGACCTCCCGGCCGCCTGAGGTCCGGTCGGTGCGCAAACCCGCGACGAGAGTCCGCCCCCGTGGCAGAGGCATGCTGAGGTACCCCAGCGGTGCCTTCGGCGTCGAGAGCAGCCATGAGCAACTCGTATAGAGGAGTACGAAAACCCTTGCAGCGAAAGGGCTCCCGGTCTGCAGCTTGCGCCCAGTCGGACTCCTAAAGCGGGTGTCGGCAGTTCGAATCTGCCCGGGGGCACTCAGCGTCAAATAGTGCCGACAAGGGTGTGCCGCCCGACACCGGGAGAGTCCACGCCGTGCCGCCCTGCCGCCTGACGAGGGTGACGGCGTCCACCGAGGCCGCCGTCACAACCACAGCTCGCGGTTCGACCGAAGCCGGTCGGCGATGACCAGTCAGCATCGCGACGATCAACCCTAGAGTGCGCCTCAAGCGCTAGCGTGCCGTCATGACGGTCGACCGATCCGGCAAATGGTGGACGGGAACGAGCCCGGACGACGTCGACACCCAATGGACCCCTGAGGCCAAGGCTGCCTATGGGCAGCGGCTCGAGGAGCTGCATGCCGCCCTCGCTGAACACTCCGCCCTGGTCATGGACCGGAGGGGTCGAGAGAGCGAGTTCAAGGGGTACTTCGATTCCGTCGACCGGCTCAAGCGAGCTGCAGCGGCGTTCTCTGACGCCGAGTTCGACCTGTGCGGCTCGTTTCCGCTCGCGATCGAGGTCGATGAGGACGACCACGACGGAGAGGACGAGGAGACCGAGCCGTGGGAGCCGGCAGCCGTTCTGAGCGCAGTCGGTCGCTGGGACTTCCACCTTCACGACGCCGACGCCCTGCTGGCTGCCGGTCGACAGGCGCGTCAGGAGGCATACCCGGACGAGAGCGCCGAGGATCGCCGCGAAGCGGTTAAACGACCAGAGCAGGCGGCCTACGAGATCACGCACGCACGGGGGTGGGACGCCCTCATCGAAGCACCGGGACTGGCGCTGTTCGTCGACTCGATGTCCTTCATCCCCCAGCCCGACTATCAAGGGATGGGCACCGACCCGTACGCCATCGTGAGGTTTGACGACTGACACGTCGAGCCAGCCTGGCGACTGCCTGAGAGGTCCCACAGCGCCCGAAGAACCAAGACAGCTGGCGGCACGACGGCCAGCGCAGTTTTGCATAACACGCAATCCACCTTGCTCGTTGCGCTACATGAATGGTCGAACCCCGACCCGGTCGCAATCGCCACTGAGGCCTACTGGCTCCTCACCGCCGGGCAGCGCGCAGCACATGCCGGCGGAACAGCTCGGCGCTCGGCAGCAGCCGCCGCTCGGTCCACCCGAGCCCGATCTCCCGATGCGCCCCCGGGTCGAGCAAGCGCAGCAGGGTGATCGTGCCGATCCCCTCCGGCAGCGGATCGAGCCCCGTCGCCGGCAGGATCGCCACCCCCAACCCCGCCGCGACGAACCCCCGCACCGTCTCGACATCGTCCGCCACGAAGCCGACCTCGGGCTCGAATCCCGCTGCAGCACACAGGTCCCGGCCGATCACGCCGAGCGGTGAGGTGCGCGGCATACCGACGAAGGACTCGCCACGCGCGTCGGAGAGCCACACGTCCCCGCGCTGCGCCAACGGATTCCCCTTGTGCACCGCGAGGAAGAGCGGCTCGTCGAAGAGCCGGCGCCATCGCGCGCCGACACCGCTGGGCCGCACCGTCGTCAGCGCCAGATCCAGCCGCGCCGAGGCCGACGTGTCTAGCACCTCCGGCCCGTCCTCCTGGTCCTCGTCGAGCTCGATAAGCACGAAGCGCACCAGCGGATGCCGCGCCCGGAAGTCCGCGATCACCGACGGCAGCAGCCACCCGCCGAGCGTCGACTCGAAGCCGAGCGTCACCGTGCCCCGCTCCGGGTCGACGAGCTCGGCCACCGCGGCATAGCCGTCATCGAGCTCGGCGACGACCCGGTCGGCATACCGCTTGAAGATCGCCCCCGCGTGGGTGAGCCGCAGCACCCGACCGGACCGCACGAGCAGCGGCGCCCCGACCTCGGCGGACAGCGCGGCCAGCGCGCGCGACACCTGCGGCTGGCTCACCCGGCAGATGTCGGCGACCTCGGTCACCGTCGCACCGTCGGCCACCTGCTGGAACCAGCGCAGCACCTCGGTCTCCACCCGAACAGACTAGACCCATGCATATTGTGCATGTGTCAGCGTGCTCTCCTGTATTGGACGCATGGGTATGCCGCTTGGCAAACTTGACGCATGAGCAGCACGATCCCCACGGACCGCCCGATGACCTTCGTTGACACCATCAAGACCGCCTGGACCACCCGGACCGCCCGGGCCCGCACGATGCGCGAGCTGGACAACTACCACACCCGCGCCGAGATCGAGGACCTGCTCGCCGCAGCCGACCGCTCCGACTCCCCCGAGGCCGAGTGGCTGCGCGGCGTCCTCAACACCAAGCTGCAGGGCATGGCGCTGCGTCGCAACCACAGCTACGCCGCCTGACCGCACCCCGCCGGCCCTCGGGCCGACGCCAGGTCAGCGCCGGGGCGGGCCGCCCGCGCCCGCACCTGCCCACCCCGCGCGACCGCACGTGGACCAGTCCCTCCGTGGGACTGGTCCACGTTCGCGTTTGCCGCCCGATCGGCCAGTGGCCCGGCAGGATGGAGCGATGAGCGCTCCCACCGAGCCCACCGCGACGGACAGCACCGAGCGGCTCGAGGTGCACGTCTGGGCCGACCTGGTCTGCCCGTGGTGCTACATCGCCGCGCACCGGCTCGATGCCGCGATCGCGGCATACGAGCTGCCGTCGACGGTCGTCGTGCGGCACCGCGCCTTCGAGCTCGAGCCGGGTATGCCGCGCGACGTGCGGGTGCCGGTCGCGGACTATCTCGGCGAGAAGTACGGCGGGGGGCGCGCCGCGGGGGTGGCGATGACCGAGCGGGTCGCCGGCGTGGCGGCCGAGGACGGGCTGCGGCTGGACTTCGCTCGGGCCGTCAAGACGTCGACCTTCGACGCGCACCGGCTGGTCGCCCTGGCCGACGATCTTGGCGGCTGGCAGCTGGCGCGAGCGGCGATGGAGCGCTTCTATGCCGCGCACTTCCAGGAGGGCGTGGCGCTCGCCGACCACGGGATGCTCGTGCGGCTGGCAGCGGAGGCCGGGCTCGACGAGCGTCGGGTGGCCGAGGTCCTCGAGAGTGACGACGCGCGCGATGTCGGCGGGTATGCCGCCGCGGTACGCGACGACGAGGCGCAGGCGCGGGCCACGGGGGTCAGCTCGGTGCCCTTCGCCGTGGCCGGGGGGCGGCTGGGGGTCTCGGGCGCGCAGCCGGTCGAGGTCTATGTCGAGCTGTTGCGCCGCGCGGCCGCTGGGGGCTGATGGTCCACTCGGCGTGCTGTGGTCCGCTCGGCGCGGGAAGGTCCACTCGGCGAAGGCCGTGGCGTGGGCAGCGCGCCCCACACCACGGACTTAGGGTTCAGCAGCAGGCCGCGCTTGTCTTGAAGTAGATGGGCGAGACCAACACAAATTGAGGCCGAGGAGTCGCCGTCGCCACGTTGTTGGTGTAGCTGAAGGTGAAGGACGTCAAGCCGGCTGAGCCGGTGTAGCTGAACTTGACCGTGCCCAGGGAACTGCTCGCGCTCAGCTGCGTGAAGGTGGTCGCGGTTGCGGTGTCTCCAGACACGGAGATGGTCGAGCTCGGGGACACCGTGCTGGCGGTGAAGCCGGTCGCTCTCACCTTGTCCTTGTACTGCCCGACGCTGTCGCTGTCTCCATCGACGTCGGCGACGTAGAAGTAGGCGCAGTAGATCGGCTTGCTGAAGGTCATGGTGAACGTCTGGCCGTTGCCGTTGGTCGAGGTGGTATTGCCCTGGTTGAGCGAGAGCCAGGTTGCCGTGGAGCCGAGACCCACCCCACCGATGTTCGTCTCGGCGGCCGTGCTGTTGGTGTAGAAGTAGCGGTTGTTCACGCCCGACACCCCCCCACTGGGGGAGTTGATGTTCGAGATGGTTGCCGCCGTCAGGGTCACCCCCGACGGAGGGCTGCTGGGAGAGATCGACCACTGGGCCAGGCTCGTGAACGTGGTGCCAGACGTCCCCTGCAGGGTGTACAGGGTGTTGTTCGTGCAGCCGCTCGCGGCGTAGGACGGCACAGCCGTGGCAAGCGTGACGACGGGGACAGCCCAGGCCGCTCCCGCGGCGACAGATCGCCGACTGATGGCGCGAGCGCCCTGCGACTCCATGCTCATTCCTTCCAGTTCCCCCCGGGAGGTATCAGGGGGAATCGCTTTCGCTTCCCCAGCCTCTATGGTACGGACCTCCGACCTCTCGGAGCACAGCCGAATGGCTCGTGATGGGTCGTGACACGGCAGTCGGCCCCGCCACCCGGAGGAGTGGCGGGGCCGGCTGGCTGTCGGTCGGTCAGTAGCGACCGTAGGAGACGTTGCTGTAGGTCCAGATCTTGCGCAGGCTGGTCAGCGTGCCGCTGCGCGAGGCGTCGATGAGCATGCCGCTGCCGGCGTAGATGCCGACGTGGTAGGCCGGGTAGCCGAAGAAGATGAGGTCGCCGGGCTGCGGGTTGCTCACCTTGACCGAGCCGACCCGCTGCGCCTCCGCGGTGCGCGGGATCGACTTGCCGGCCATCCGGTAGACGAGCCCGGTGAAGCCGGAGCAGTCGACACCCGACGTGGTGGTGCCGCCGTAGACATAGGGCAGGCCGCGCAGGCTCATGGCGATCGAGATGATCGAGCCGTCGTTGGGGATGCTCGGCGCGGGAGCGGCCGCCGGGGCAGCCGCCGGAGCCGCTGCGGCCGGAGCGGTGGCCGCCGGAGCCGTGCGAGTCGTCGTGCGCGAGGCGCGGTCAGCCGCCGCCGGGGCCGCAACGACCTTCTTGGGGGTGAAGCCGAGCGAGCCGTAGCCGACGACGACCCGATCCGGGCCGGTGACGACCGGGCCGAGCTCGACGACTGCCGGAGCGGCGGGAGCCGCGACCGCGGCGGCCTCGGCGGCGGCCGGCTCGTTGTCGCCGGGCAGGCTGACGACGGTCGCGCTCGTGGTCACCTCAGCAGCCTGAGCGGCCTGCGAGGGAAGGACGGCGCCGGCCACCAGACCGGTCGAGAAGACGGCGACGGCAGACACACGGGCGGCCGGCTTGGCGGCGTCCGACGCGATCTGCCCGATTTCCTGCACAGGGGAGTACCCCGGCGCGCGATGGCGCCCGACGTGCTGAGCCACGATGAACCTCTCCACACGCCTACGAGGTGAGCTGTCGGGTTCGGGTGGGAGTTGTCACCCGGCTCGGCGGCCCCGCATCAGGCCCGACAAGCTTCACCCCAAGGACGCCTCACAGCGCCCGAAGTTGGTTCCCCCGCCCCTGCCTGGCGAACTCGCAGATCCCTGGGCAGTGGCAGGACTCGGCGATCCGCTCAGGGGCCCGCCCGGTCTGGGCAGGTACAGCGAGGGTAGCCCAGCACCCCGCCGATTGTCACGTTCCGGTCACGAAACGACCACGCGACGGTCAAGGCCCCCCGGTATGCCGCGCGCTCGCCGACGCCCCCAGCCCACGCTCACGCGGGTCTCGGGACCACTCAGTCGCGTGCGCTGGCGAACACGTGCGAGGCGACGGCCACGCTGAGCACGGCCGGGGCGTCCGCGGCATACTCGGCATTGACGATCTGAACGCCGTTGTCCCGCAGACTGATTCGCACAACCGCTCCGGGCGTGACCCCGACCGAGTCCAGAGTTGCGAGCACCTCGGGGTCGGCCTGCGCCGGCTCGCCGATCCGCCGCACCACCACCTCACGGGTCGTGCCCTGGCCGCCGAGCTCGGCCGCCAGGCCCGTGAGGCTCGCCACACCGTCGCGGAAGACCTCGTCGGGCGCGTCGGCCCCCAACTCGCCGAGACCGGGGATGGGGTTGCCGTAGGGCGAGAGCAGCGCCTCCGCGTCGACCCCCCGCTCGCGCAGCAGGACGAGGATGCGCCGCTCGACATGGTCGCTGATGACGTGCTCCCACCGGCACGCCTCGTCGTGGGCCAGCGGCCACTCCAGCCCCAGGACGTCGACGAGCAGCCGCTCGGCCAGCCGGTGCTTGCGCATGACCCGCATCGCGGTGAGCCGCCCCTGCTCGGAGAGCTCGAGGTGCCGCTCGTCGCCGACCGTGAGCAGCCCGTCGCGCTCCATCCGGGCGACCGTCTGGCTCACCGTCGGGCCCGAGTGGCCGAGGCGCTCGGCGATCCGGGCGCGCAGGGGCACGATGCCCTCTTCCTCGAGCTCGAAGATCGTGCGGAGATACATCTCCGTCGTGTCGATGAGGTCGGTCACGTGGATAGCCTCTCATCGACATGCCCACTTCCGTGCTGTGGTTGCGGCGCGACCTCCGGCTCGCCGACCATCCCGCCCTCCTCGCTGCCGCGTCCGACGGCCCGGTCGTGCCGCTCTTCGTCGTCGACCCCGGGCTGTGGCGGGGCGCCCCGGCGCGGCGTCGGGCGCGACTCGTCGCCTCGCTGCGCGCCCTCGACACCGCCCTGCAGCAGCGGTATGCCGCCCGCCTCGTCGTGCGGCACGGCTCACCCGAGCAGGTGGTGACCGCGGTCGCCGCCCAGGCCCGGGCGAGTGCAGTGCACGTCACCGCCGAGACGACGCCCTACGGCCGGCGCAGAGACGCCCGGGTCCGCGCCCGGCTCGAGCGGGCCGGCGTCGGCTGGGTCGCGACCGGCACGGCCTACGCCGTCGGGCCGGGCACCCTACTGACCGGGGGCGGCACGGCATACCGGGTCTTCACGCCCTTCGCCTCGGCGTGGCGGGCGCACGGCGCGCCGGGCCCGGCGCCGCTGCCGGCCCGACTCTCGACCGTCGCCCTCGACGGCGAGCCGCTGCCGGAGGTGGCCGACGATGCCGACCTCGTGCACCCCGTCACCGGGGAGCCGGGCTGGCACCCTGCGGCCGGCGAGGCGGCCGCACTCGAGCGGTGGGCGGCGGTGCGGGACGGTTCGCTCGCGGCATACCGGAGCGATCGCGACCGGCCCGACCTCGACGGCACGAGCCTGCTCTCCCAGGCGCTCAAGCACGGCGAGCTGCACCCGCGCACCCTCATCGCCGATCTTGCCGGGCGCACCGACGACGGCGCGCGCACCTTCGTCACCGAGCTGGCCTGGCGCGAGTTCTACGCCGACGTGCTATGGCACCACCCACGGTCGGCCTGGCAGGACCTGCGGCCGCTCGGCGCGCTGACCTACGACGAGCCGGACGAGCGCTTCGCCGCGTGGCGCGAGGGGCGGACCGGCTTCCCGTTCGTCGACGCGGGGATGCGTCAGCTGGCCGCGAGCGGGTGGCTGCACAACCGGGTGCGGATGGTCGTGGCGAGCTTCCTCGTCAAGGACCTGCATGTGTGGTGGCCGCACGGGGCGCGAGCCTTCGCCGAGCGGCTGCTCGACCTCGACCTCGCCTCCAACGCGCACGGCTGGCAGTGGTGCGCCGGCACCGGCACCGACGCGGCGCCGTACTTCCGGGTGTTCAACCCGGTCGCGCAGGGGCGGCGCTTCGACCCGGCCGGCGACTACGTGCGGCGCTGGGTGCCGGAGCTGCGCGGCATACCGGGTGCGGCCGTGCACGAGCCGTGGGCGCACCCGGAAGGGTATGCCGCCGGCTATCCGGAGCGGATCGTCGACCACGCCGCGGAGCGGCTCGAGGCCCTGCGCCGGTATGCCGCCCGCTGACCTGAGCTTTATCGGGTGACCCGATAAAGGTGCGCTAGACCCGAGGAACTTCCTCGGGTCGAGTGCCTGTTTGTCGGGTCGAGCATGCGCGCTGTCCCGGCTCGAGCGCGGCGCTCTCGGGTCGAGCGTGGCGCTCTTGTCAGGTCGGGCGGGGCGCTGCCCGGTTGCCGAGCGCCGCGAGCGGGTCCCCGTCCATCCGCCACACCGTCCACTCCTCCTGCGGCGCGGCGCCGATGGCCCGGTAGACGCCCTGCGCGGGGGTGTTCCAGTCGAGGACCCACCACTCGAAGCGTGCCCAGCCCCGCTCGACGCAGATCTGGGCCAGCCGCTCGAGCAGCGCGCGGCCCAGCCCCAGCCCCCGCCGCTCGGGCCGGACGAAGAGGTCCTCGAGCCACAGCCCGTGGCGCACCCTCCAGGTCGAGAAGGTGACGTACCAGATCGCGATCCCGACGATCTCCCACGCGTCCTGCGCATCGTCACGGCACTCGGCCACCGTGCAGAACACCCGCGGCTCGGCACCGAAGAGGTGCTCCCGCAGGTCCGCCACCGTGCCCTCGACGGCCTCCGGCTCCCGCTCGTAGACCGCCAGCGCGACGATGAGCTCGTGGATCGCCGGGCAGTCCTCAGGCCGCGCGTCGCGCAGCCTCGTCTCGGGAGCGCGGCTCCGGCTCGCGCGCTCGTCGGTCATCGGCCCATCCTGCCAGCGAGGGTCGCCCGGCTCACCGGGTCATAGCGCGGCACCCACACCCGCAGCCACCCGGCCCCGGCCCAGGCCAGCAGCCCGATCGCCACGGACGCCATCCCGAGGGAGGCGACGGCGACGATCGCCGAGACCGCCAGCGGCCCGGCCGTGTTGCCCGCGTCGGCCATCAGCCGCCAGCCACCGAGGAACTGTGCCCGCCCGATCTGCGGCGAGGCATCCGCCCCCAGCGTCATGACGATGCCCGCGGAGATCCCGTTGCCCAACCCGATGAGACAGGCGACCGCGACGAGCGCCCAGAGGCTGCCGGCCAGCGGCACGAGCAGGAAGGCCGCGCCGAGGACGAGCAGCGACGGCACGACCGCGGCGACCCGGCCCCAGTGGTCCATGACCCAGCCGGCCGGATAGAAGAGCAGCATGTCGACGGCACCGGACAGCCCGAAGACGAGCGCGGTGGTCGCGGCGTCCAGCCCGATCGACTCGGCCCACAGCGGCAGCACCGCCGGCCGGGTGGCCCGTACCGCGGAGACCACCAGGACACCCACGCCGACGGTCGCCAGCACCTTCCGGTGGGCCGCGAGCACCGACCACACGCTGGGCCGCTCGATGCCGCTGGCCCGCGCGGCTCGCCCCGCCGACGAGTGGCCGGCCGCGATGTCGGCGGTGAGCAGCAGCACGATCGCGCCACCGAGCGACGCGACGACGCCCACGGCATACGCCGCCTGCAATCCCCAGCGCGCGATGACGAGCGCCCCGACGAAGGGCCCGAGGAAGACCCCGATCCGGTGCACCCCGCCCAGCGTCGACAGGGCGCGCGCCCGCAGCCGCACCGGCACCGCCTCGGTGAGATAGGCCTGCCGGGCCAGCCCGAGCACCGCCCCGGTCGCGCCGAGCACGGCGACCGCGACGAGCAGCCAGCCGAGGGTTTGGGCGAGCGCGCAGCCGCCCAGCGCGAGCGCCTCGGCGGCGAAGGCGAGGATGAGCGCCGGCCGCTCGCCGATCCGCGCGGCCAGCGCGCCCGCCGGCAGGTCGACGACGAGGTGGCTCAGCCCGAGCAGGGCGACGACGAGCGAGGCGAGCTGGACACTCGCGCCGAGCTCGCGGGCGGTGAGGGCGAGGACGGGCATCGCCGCGCCGATCCCGATCGAGCCCAAGGCCGTCGGTCCGTATGCCGCGAGCGCGATCGGCCGCAGGCTGCTCACCTGCGCCGGGCGGTCCTCGGGCTCGTCCACCCCGCCACTGTAGAAGCGGCGCTTACCCGGCCAGCGAGCCATCTCACCCGGCACCGGCTAATCCCTTGCCGCAGCGCGGCGCTCGACGTACCGTGCCGGGTACACGAGAAGGGAGGTGGTCAGGTAGTGAGTTCCTATCGGACACGTGAGGTGGCTGCGCGGTAGCGCACCCGTCCGCTGACCGCTTCAGGGGTCAGACCACGGACGGCCGCGACCGCAATCCCAGCAGTCGCTGCGGCCCAGGGGCAGGCACGCCTCGTCCAGCGTGCACGTCCTCCGCGAGGAGGTCTCCCCCTGGGCCGTTCCTCGTGTCAGCAGCCGCAACGGCGACCCCTAGGGCTGGCGTCGCGACACCAGCCAACCGGCCGGGTCGTCGAGCAGCGGCAGCCCGGTGAGCGACTCCTCGGCACCGACCGCATCGCGCAGCTCGACGCCGCCGGCCAGCGAGTAGACGATCCGGTCGTGCAGCCGGCTGGTCCGGCCGGCCCACAGCTCGACCTCCCACGGCCGCACCCGCCAGCCCGCCCACGACGGCGGCACCGGCACGTCGTCGGCGCTGCCGGTGTCGGGGAAGCGCGCGGCATACGCGTCGAAGCCGGCCTCGAGCTCGACGCGCGAGCCGGCCGGCTGCGACTGCTGCGACGCCCAGGCGCTGATCCGCGAGCCCCACGGGCGCTGCGCCCAGTAGCCGGCGAGCAGGTCCGGCGCCACCGGCTCGGCCCAGCCGCGGAAGCGCACGACCCGGAACAGCGTCGGCCAGCCGAGCGAGGCCGCGCAGCGCCGGTCCGCCCCAAGCTGGCGGGACTTGGTCGAGCCGGCGTCGGTGACGAAGCCCGGCCCGCTCGGGTCGAGGAAGCGCACCAGCACGGTGCGCACGTCCGGCCCGTCGGCACCGATCGTCGCGAGCGAGAGGGCCAGCCCCTCGGGTGCCTCCCCCGAGCTCGCGCCCGCCGCGCCCGCCTCGGCCACCCAGCGCTGCAGCTGCTCCCACGGCGTCGCGGAGACCTGCGCCTCGTCGAGCCCCTCGCCGGTGTAGTCCACTCGGTCGGTCACCGCACCCACACTAGGCTGACCCGTCGGGAGTGTCACGAGGAGGTCTCCAGTGCCCAATCCGGTCAAGCTCGTCCGGTATGCCGCGAAGTACGGCCCGCACGTGCTCGTCGCCGCGCAAGCGCTCAAGGAGCCGGCCAAGGAGTATGCCGCCAAGCAGCTGGCCGCCCAGCGGGCCAAGCGCGCGGCCTTCGCCGAGGCGCAGACGCTCAAGGACGGGTCGGTGCTCAAGGTCTTCCACGCCGGCGAGCCGGTGTGGGTCGTGTATGCCGCGGACGACCCGGTCACCGCGCACCCCGCCGTCGCCCCGGCCGCGGGCGGGCCGGCGCTGCCGCCGCTCGCCGAGCTCGTGGCGCGGGCCGACCTCGCCGGCCGGGTCCGCCCCGCCGACGTGCCGAGCCCTGCCGACCGGGCTCGCGCGGCGGCCGCGACCACGCGGCATACCGTGCACTCTGCTGGACGAAAAGCGTTGTCCCGCAAGGGCAAGAGCACCACCGATGGAGGAGATCGATGACCACGCAACCGCTGGCCACCCCCGACGAGAACAGCTTCAAGCCCGGGCTCGAGGGCGTCATCGCCTTCGAGTCGGAGATCGCCGAGCCCGACAAGGAGGGCAGCGCCCTGCGCTATCGCGGGGTCGACATCGAGGACCTCGTCGGCAAGGTCTCCTTCGGCCAGGTGTGGGGGCTGCTCGTCGACAACGCCTTCGAGCCCGGCCTGCCGCCGGCCGAGCCCTTCCCGCTGCCGGTGCACTCCGGCGACGTCCGGGTCGACGTCCAGTCGGCGCTGGCCCAGCTCGCGCCGGTCTGGGGCTTCCGGCCGCTGCTCGACATCGACGAGGCCGAGGCGCGCGACAACCTGGCTCGCGCCGCCGTCATGGCGCTGTCCTTCGTCGCCCAGTCGGCCCGCGGCCAGCACAAGCCGATGGTCCCCCAGCGCGAGGTCGACAAGGCCCGCACGATCGTCGAGCGGTTCATGATCCGCTGGCGTGGCGAGCCGGACCCGCGGCATGTCGAGGCCGTCGACGCCTATTGGGTGTCGGCCGCCGAGCACGGCATGAACGCCTCGACCTTCACCGCCCGGGTGATCGCCTCGACCGGCGCCGACGTCGCGGCCTGCCTGTCCGGCGCGGTCGGCGCGATGTCCGGGCCGCTGCACGGCGGCGCCCCCTCGCGTGTCCTCTACATGCTCGAGGGAGTCGAGCGAGAGGGTGACGCGCGGGCCTACGTCAAGGGCGTCCTCGACAAGGGCGAGCGGCTGATGGGCTTCGGGCACCGGGTCTATCGGGCCGAGGACCCGCGGGCCCGCGTGCTGCGCGCGGCCTGCGAGCGCCTGGGCGCGCCGCGCTACGAGGTCGCCCACGCCCTCGAGGAGGCTGCGCTCGCCGAGCTGCAGGAGCGCCGCCCCGACCGGGTGCTCGCGACCAACGTCGAGTTCTGGGCCGCGGTGATCCTCGACTTCGCCGAGGTGCCGCCGTCGATGTTCACCCCGATGTTCACCTGCGCACGGACCGCCGGCTGGTCGGCGCACATCCTCGAGCAGAAGCGCACCGGGCGGCTGATCCGCCCCTCGGCGCGCTATGTCGGCGAGCACGCACGGCAGGCCGAGGACATCGCCGGCTGGGCGACCCACATCGACCCGCACGCCGCCGCCCGCCGCTGATCCGAGGCGGGCCTTGGCCTGAAGGACGGACGACTGCAGGGCGGCCCCCCGGGGCCCGCCCTGCAGTCATCTCAGTCTCGGACGTGCCTCAGAGCTGGGGCCCCTCGGCACGCAGCTTGTCCACCTCGGCCATCTTCGCGCGCAGCTCGGCGAGCCACGGCTCGATGTGCTGGCCGACGAGCGCGACCGACCAGGCCAGCGCGTCCGATCGCGACCGGGCGATGCCGGCGTCGACGAGCGTGTCGAGCACCTGCCGCTGCGGCTGGCGCAGCCGGGTCATCACCGGCACGGCGAGGTGGGTGAAGAGCTGCTCGTGCTCGCCGATCCGGGCGCCCCAGGAGATGGTGCGGCCGTAGCGGGCCTGCGCCTCCTGGGCGATCGCGATCCGCCGCTCGCGAGTCTCCTCGCGCCAGCGGCTGATCCGCCCCGCAGCGGCCGCAGCGCCGGCCGTTGCGACGGCGGCACCGGCAGGGGCGTCGACGGGAGGCAGCTCGCCGACGACGACGATCTCCTCGCGGTCGACGCTCACCGTCGGAGCGCCGGTGAACCAGTCACCGGGCAGCCGCCCGGCGAGCCACTCGGCCGCGTCATCGGCCGGCGGCAGATCGGCCTGCTGCCAGCCGCCGGGTCGCCCGAAGGGACCGCCTCGACCCGGCCGGCCGCCGGCTCCCGGGCCGCGACGACGTCGCCCGCGAGGGCCCTCGTCCTGGGTGTCGCTCGGGTCGTCCGCCGGGCCGCCGGCGCGGGGGGCGAAGAAGTCGGGATGGTGGTGTGGATGGTGATGGGAACGCATCGTTCTCTCCTCATGCTTGCATCTGTCTTGCAATGATTACATCATTACGCTTCACCTAACGCAACGCTCGCCGGCTCTGTTCCCACCGCTCCGGTATGCCGCGTGACTCGCGCCACACCCACCCCGTCACGCGTCCGGGGGCTGGACCCGACTCCACCGGCCCGGGTGCCGCTTGGAAGACTGAGCACTGGCCGACCGGCGCGACCGGCAGGGCGAGCAGCCCACCGTCCCGGCCCGCGGCATACCGGCCGGTGTGACCCGTCCACGCACCAGAGGTGAGCCTCGTGACCGACCTGCAGATCCCCGCCGACCTCACGCCTGCCGACGGCCGCTTCGGCTCCGGCCCGAGCAAGGTCCGCCCCGAGCAGGTGGCGCGCCTGGCCGAGCTGGGCTCGAGCGTGCTCGGCACGAGCCACCGTCAGGCCCCGGTGAAGGCGATCGTCGGTCAGGTCCGCGAGGGTCTCGGCGCGCTCTTCTCGCTGCCCGACGGCTACGAGATCCTCCTCGGCAACGGCGGCTCGACCGCCTTCTGGGACATCGCCGCCTTCGGCCTGGTCCGCGACAAGGCGCAGCACCTCAGCTTCGGCGAGTTCTCCGCCAAGTTCGCCTCAGTCACGACGAACGCGCCCTTCCTGCAAGCCTCCTCGGTCATCAAGGCCGAGCCGGGCACGGTCGCCACCGCGGTCGCGGAGGAGGGTGTCGACGTCTACGCGTGGCCGCACAACGAGACCTCGACCGGCGTCATGGCTCCGGTATGCCGCGTCGCCGGCGCCGCGGACGACGCGCTCGTGCTCATCGACGCCACGTCGGGCGCCGGCGGCCTGCCGGTCGACCTGAGCCAGGCCGACGTCTACTACTTCGCGCCGCAGAAGTGCTTCGCCAGCGACGGCGGGCTCTGGCTGGCCGCCTGCTCCCCCGCGGCGATCGAGCGGATCGAGCAGATCGGCGCGAGCGACCGCTGGGTGCCTGACTTCTACAGCCTGCCGACCGCGCTCACGAACAGCCGCCAGAACCAGACCTACAACACCCCCGCGGTCGCGACCCTGGCGATGCTCGCCGCGCAGCTCGAGTGGATGAACACCAATGGCGGGCTGGCCTTCACGACCGAGCGCACCGCCGACTCCGCCGGCCGGCTCTACGGCTGGGCCGAGCGCACGGCCTACACGACGCCCTTCGTCACCGACCCGGCCGCTCGCTCGCAGGTCGTCGGGACGATCGACTTCGATGACAGCGTCGACGCGGCAGCGGTCGCGAAGGTGTTGCGCGCCAACGGGATCGTCGACGTCGAGCCGTATCGCAAGCTGGGTCGCAACCAGCTGCGGGTGGCGATGTTCCCGGCCGTCGACCCCGCCGACGTCGAGGCGCTGACCCGCTGCATCGACTGGGTCGTCGAGCGCCTCTGAGCCACCCCGGCCGGTGGAGGTATTCGGCTGGGTCCCCGACCCAGCGGCATACCTCCACCGGGGATGAGAGGGGGCTCAGCGCGTCTCGACGACCGCAGCCACGACCGCCGCGACGACGAGCAGCACGAGCACGAGCAGGGTGAGCCGATGCCGGAAGCGGACGTTCACATGCTCACCGGGCCGGCTCGGGGGTCGGGTCGGTCGGTGCCTCGGCGCGCACCGGGCTGACCGTCACCCGGAAGTGCGGGCGACGCTGTGAGGCATAGGACACGGTGACATTCTCGCGCCGGAGCAGCAGAGTGCCGACCACGGCGACGGTCAGACCCACCGTGAGCGTGCCGATCCCGATCGTCCAGCGCGGGCCGGCGACGTCGCCGAGCCAGCCGATGAAGGGGGCGCCGAGCGGGGTGCCGCCCATGAAGATCGCCAGGTAGAGAGCCATCACCCGACCGCGCATGGCCGGGTCGACCGACAGCTGGACCAGCGCATTGGCGGTCGTCAGCGCGGTGAGTGACGCCAGCCCGCAGCCGACCAGCGCGAGAGCGAAGGCGGCATACGTGGGGGCGAGGGCGGCCGCGCCACTCGCGACGACGAAGCCGGCGAGCGCGCCGATGAGCACCCGCAGCCGTGGCCGCTCGCGGTGGGCCGACAGCAGCGCTGCGGAGAGCGAGCCGATCGCCATGATCGAGGCAAGCAGCCCGTACTCGGTCGCCCCCTTGCCGAACACCGTCGTTGCCATCAATGCCGTGGTCAGCTGGAAGTTCATCCCGAAGGTGCCCAGGACGAAGACGAGCAGCATGATGAGCTTGATGTCCCACCGCCCGCGCACGTAGGCCAGGCCCTCGCGGATCCGGCCCTTGCCGCGCGCGAGCGGCGCCGGGTGCAGCTCGCTCGGCCGCATGAGCAGCAGCGCGGTGAGCACGGCCGCGAAGGATGCCGCGTTCGCGACGAGCGTCAGGCCTGTGCCGTATGCCGCGATGAGCAGGCCGGCGATGCCGGGGCCGGCCAGCCGACCGAGGTTGAAGGACGCCGAGTTGAGCGCCACCGCGTTGGCGAGCAGCCCCTGGCCGACCATCTCGGAGACGAAGGTCTGCCGCGCCGGGTTGTCGACGGCGGTCGCGATGCCCTGCACGAGCGCGGCCGCATAGACGTGCCAGAGCTGGACGGCTCCGGTGAGGGTGAGCGCGCCGAGCAGTCCGGCGCTGGCCATCAGCACGGTCTGGGTCGCCAGCATGATCCGGCGCTTGGGGAAGCGGTCGGCGATCATGCCGGTCCACGGCGCGAGCAGCAGGAACGGCAGGAACTGCAGCCCGGTCACCGTGCCGAGCGCGGTGGAGGAGTGGTTGGTGAGCTGGGTGAGGACGAGCCAGTCCTGCGCGACCCGGCCCATCCAGGTGCCGGTGTTGGAGACGACGCCGCCCATCGCATAGAGCCGGTAGCTCGGCACGGCGAGCGAGGCGAAGGTGGCGCTCATTCGGCGGCCACCCGGGACAGCAGCCGCTCGGCGGCGGCGACGAGCCGCTGCTCGTCGGGGCTGAGCTGGGCCAGTCGGGTGCGCATCCAGGCGTCCCGTCGCCGCCGGGTGGCCCGCACCATCGCGCGGCCGGCCGCCGTGAGCGAGCAGATCACCTGCCGCCCGTCGTCGGGGTCGGGGGCCCGCTGCACCAGGCCGCGCTCGACGAGCGGCTGCAGCGTCTTGGTCATCGTCGGCTTGGCGACCCGCTCGATCTCGGCGAGCTCGCCGGGCGTGCGCGGCCCCACCTCGAGCCGGACGAGCACCGAGAACTGGTGCGGCGCGACGTCGTGCGTCGACTCGAAGCGCACCCGCCGGCTGATCCGCATGCAGGCCAGCCGCAGGTCGCTGGCCACCTGGGCGAGCTCGGCCGGGCTCAGTGGGTCAGGGTTGGTCTCGCTTGTCACGCTCGTTAGTTTAACTCATTAGATGAACTAACAGTATGCCGCGTCAGGCCGCGAGCCGGGGTCTGAGCCAGGGCCAGGGCTGAGCCTGGCGCGTGGGCGCGGCTGAGGCGGCTCGGGCGACGGCGCGGTGCCGCCGGGTCGGGGGCCCGAGGACCCACGTCCGCTCGGCGATACGCTCTGGTGGGCCCCTCCACCACCTGTGCTGGTGGGCCCCTCCACCACTGCGTATCCGACGGCGGGCACCCCGCCGTCGCCCAAGGGCCGATCAGCCCATCGCCCACCCCCCGAGTCCCGGGCGGCGTGCAGCGCGGCGAGGCGCGCTGGGGCGGCATACCGGATGCGTGTGGTGGACGGCACAGGCGGGCCGGCGAGGACGATGGTCCCGAGGACGGCCATGGGGCTACTCTGCGGACCTCCCCTCGGCTAGCGTCGGTCCTATGACTTCCGGCCGATGGGGGATCGGGAAGGCAGCACGCGGCGACGGCGCCGTGGCAGCTGCTGCAGACGTCACGGTCTGGTCCGGAAGCGCTTCTCACCGCAACTCCGACGAAGGACAACACGATGGACCGTAGGACGTTCGTGCTCGGGACGCTCGGCGCCGCAGCTCTGGCCACCACGAGCGGCTGCGTGACCAACAAGGACACCCCGGCAGCGACCACGGCCGCCTCGACCGGCGGCTCGGCGGGCGGTGCCAAGCTCGACACGGTCAAGGCCGCGTGGGTCTACGTCGGCCCGATCAACGACGGCGGCTGGACCCAGTCGCACGACGCCGGCCGCAAGTACGTCGCCGACAAGCTCGGCGCCAAGGTCGTCACGACCTACAAGGAGAACGTCCCCGAGGGCGCCGAGACCGCCCAGGTCATCGAGGACCTCGTCAAGGACGGCAACAAGATCATCTTCGCGACGAGCTTCGGCTTCGGCGATGCGATGCTCGCCTCGGCCAAGAAGCACGCGGACGTCAAGTACCTGCACGCCACCGGCGCCTGGCACAACCCCCAGCCGAACTTCGGCACCTACTACGGCGCCACCGAGGAGGCCAAGTACCTCGCCGGCATGGCGGCGGCCAAGGCCACCAAGAGCGGGCAGATCGGCTTCGTCGCGCCCTTCCTCATCCCCGAGGTGATCCGGCACATCAACGCCTTCGCGCTCGGCGCGCGCTCGATCAACCCGACCGCGACGGTCAAGACCGTCGAGATCAAGTCGTGGTTCGACCCGACCAAGGAGCGCCAGGCGGCCGACTCGCTCATCTCCCAGGGCTGCGACGTCCTCGTCAACGGCGGCGACTCCCCGGCCCCCGGCGAGGCGGCCAAGGCCAAGGGCCTGCCGTGGGTGGGCTACGACTCGGACCAGAGCGCGAACTTCCCCGACATCTGGCTCACCGCCCCGATCTACAACTGGGGTCCGTACTACCTGTCCCAGGTGCAGGGCGTGCTCGACGGCACGTGGAAGAAGGCGGACTACTACGGCAACATGAAGGACGGCTTCAACGCCCTCGCGCCCTACGGCAAGCGCGTCGACGACGCGACCAAGGCGCTGATCGAGGCCAAGAAGGCCGAGATCATCGGCGGCAGCTTCACCATCTTCAAGGGCCCGCTCAAGGACAACAAGGGTGCCGAGAAGGTCGCCGCCGGCTCACAGATCTCCGCCGACGACCTGCAGGCCATCAGCTGGTTCGTCGAGGGCGTCGTCAATTGACGTCCGAGCCGGACGCCACACCGCGCATCGACACCGCCACCCCGGCGGTGTCGATGCGCGGTATCACCAAGGCCTTCGTCGGGGTCGTGGCCAACGACCGCGTCGATCTCGACGTCGCCGTCGGTGAGGTGCACGCCCTGCTGGGCGAGAACGGGGCGGGCAAGTCGACCCTGTCGAACATCCTCACCGGGCTCTACCACCCCGACGCGGGCACCGTCCGGCTCTACGGCAAGGAGGTGTCCTTCGCCTCGCCCCGCGACGCGATCGACGCCGGCGTGGCGATGGTGCACCAGCACTTCCGCCAGGTCACGAAGTTCACCGTCGCCGAGAACTTCCTCCTCGGCAGCCGCGGCCCGTTCGACGCCAAGGGCGCGTCCGAGCGGATCCGCGCGCTCGGTGCCGAATACGGCCTCGAGGTCGACCCGGACGCCAATGTCTGGGAGCTGTCGGTCGGCGAGCAGCAGCGGGTCGAGATCCTCAAGGCGCTGGACCGCAAGGCCAAGATCCTCATCCTCGACGAGCCGACCGCGGTGCTCACCCCGCAGGAGGCCGACGCGCTCTTCGCGACGATGCGCCGGATGGCCGAGGACGGCCGCTCGGTCGTCTTCATCAGCCACAAGCTGCACGAGGTGATGAAGGTCTCCGACCGGGTCACGACGCTGCGCGACGGCAAGACGGTCGGCACCGTCGTCACGGCCGAGACGACCTCGGCCGAGCTGGCTCGGCAGATGGTCGGCCGCTCGGTCGTCTTCAACGCCGACGACACCGAGAACCGCCCCGAGGTCGACCCGGACCGGGTCGTCCTCGACGTGCAGGGCCTGTCCGCCGTCGGCGTGCGCCCGCAGAGCTCGCCCAAGGAGGTCAGCCTGCAGGTCCACGCCGGCGAGGTGCTCGCGATCTGCGGCGTCTCCGGCAACGGGCAACGCGAGCTGGCCGCCGCCATCTATGGCATCCGGCGCCGCACCTCAGGCACGGTCTCCGTCAACGGCGTCCGCAGCACGGGCCGGGGGCCGCGCGAGTCCACCCGGCTGGGCCTCGCCTTCATCCCCGAGGACCGACTGCGCACCGGCCTGTCGCCGTCGCTGCCGGTCCATGCCAACCTCGCCCTCAAGGGCTACCGGCGCGCGCCGATGAGCTCGGGCCCGTTCCTCAAGCACCGGGTGATCCGCGCCCACGCCGAGCAGCTCGTCCAGCGCTTCGGCATCAAGACGCCGAGCATCGACACCCCCACCCGGGTGCTGTCCGGCGGCAACGTGCAGAAGGTCCTGCTGGCCCGCGAGATTGGCGACACCCCGCACGTGCTCATCGCCTCGACCCCCACCCGGGGGCTGGACGTGGGGGCCATCGAGACGGTGCGGGCGCTGCTCATGGAGGCTGCCCGAGGAGGCACCGGCGTGCTGCTCATCACCGAGGACCTCGACGAGGCGATGGCCCTCGCGCACCGGATGGTCGTCATGTTCGAGGGGCGGATCGCCGGGGAGTTCACCCGCGGCCACTACGACATCGAGCAGATCGGCCTGCTCATGGGCGGTCACGGCCCGGAGGCGTCCGCATGACCCGGCTGCTGCGACTGGAGCCTCGCCTGGTCCGGCCCCGCTGGCTGTCCATCGCGGTCCCGCTGGGCAGCATCGTCGTCGCTGCGGTGCTCGGCGCGATCGTCA
>Ga0116151_10000653_pt1 | contig 31928 bp, 16 predicted proteins | sample AD_UKC117_MetaG_FD_89893 | JGI IMG/M metagenome (GOLD analysis project Ga0116151, IMG submission 89893) | Active sludge microbial communities of municipal wastewater-treating anaerobic digesters from Hong Kong - AD_UKC117_MetaG | ecosystem: Engineered > Bioreactor > Anaerobic > Digestate... | reverse complement strand
GGCGCGTCCGACGCCGAACTGGTGCAGCGCATGGAACTGGGCTACGCCCTTCTCTACTTCGGGCGCGGCTTCCCGGTAGATTACTACGGCGACGAGCAAGGGGTTGTCGGCGGCGGCAGCGACAAGCTGGCCCGCGAGGACATGTTCCCCAGCCAGGTAGCCGCCTATAATGGCGACCTGATCGGCACGGCCGCGACAGTGGCCGACGATAACTTCGATGCGGCCCATCCACTGTACCAGGCGTTGGGCGACTTTGCCGCCGTGCGCGACGCCAACCTGGCGCTGCGGCGCGGGGCGCAAATCCACCGCTACTCCACCAACGGCGCGGGCATTTACGCCTTTTCGCGCATCGAACGTGGCGAGAAAGTGGAGTACGTGGTGGCTCTGAACAACGCTACGACGGCGCAGCAGGTGACGTTTGACGTGTATTCGGCCAATATGGGCTTTACGGCCGTTTATCCCCCCGCCGCCAGCCCGCTTACCTCTTCCGCCGGCAGCCAACTGACGGTTGACGTGCCCGCCCTGAGCGTGGTGGTCTACAAAGCCGACGCGCCGTTGGCGGCCAAGGCACCCGCCGTTGCCCCGGACGTCACCTTCAACGCCCCCGCGCCCAATGCCGAAGTAACCGGCCGCGTGGAAGTGGGTGTCGACCTGAGCGCGCCCATCTTTGCCGAAGTCAACTTCTCGGTCAAAGTGGGCAACGGTGCGTATGAATACCTGGGAACGGACAACAACGCCCCCTACCGCATTTTCTACGATGTCAGCAACCTGCCTGCGGGCACGGAACTCACCTTCCAGGCTATCGTCAATGACCTGAACGGCGACTACAAAAACAACATTGTAACGGCCGTTGTCGGCCAGCAGACCACGCCCGGCGGCGAAGACTACGCCATCATCCACTATCACCGCCCGGCCGGCGACTACGGCGACTTCACCAGCAGCAACTGGGAAGATTTCTGGGGCCTGCACCTGTGGGGTGACGCCATTGATCCCAGCGAAGGCACGGACTGGACCTCGCCCAAGCCGTTTGCCGGCATCGATGACTTTGGTGCGTTTGTGGCCATCAAACTGCAAGACGTGACCAAACCGGTCAACTTCATCATCCATCGCGGCAACGACAAGGACACCCCGGCCGACCGCAGCTTCGACCCGTCGGTGACGCCGGAGATCTGGCTGATCCAGGGCGATACCACCAACTATGCCTCGCGCGCCGAGGCGGAAGGCGCGACGCTGGTCCACTACAACCGTCCGGACGGTATCTACACCGACTGGGGCCTGCACCTGTGGCAGGACGGCAATCCGCCGCTGACCAACTGGCCCGACCGCCTGCTGCCCGGCCGGTATGACGGCTTTGGCGCGGTGTACAGCATCACCACCGACCTGTATCCCACGTTGGAACTGACCCGTGGCCTCAACTTCATCATCCACAACGGCGCGGGCGTTCAGGAGCAGCAGCGCACGTACACCCCCACTGTCAATTACGAAGTGTGGGTGAATGCCGGCGTAGATGGCTGGTTTGATCAAGAGGGGGCGGCGACGAATACGGCCGTATTCCACTACGCCCGCTGCCTCAACGACTTTGGCAACTACGACAGCAACGACTTTAATGATTTCTGGGGCATGCACCTCTGGGGCGACGTCGACGTGCCGGGCATCACCTGGCAGACGCCCCTGAAAGCCGCCGGACAGGATGGCTTTGGCGTCTACTTTGAAGTGCCGTTGATCGATGGCGCTTCCACCGTCAACTACATATTCCACCGCGGCGATGAAAAGGACACGCCCGCCGATCAATCCCTGAATCTGGCCAACGTGGGTTACGAAATCTGGGTTGTTAATGGTGACATCGTAGACGTAAACGGTCTGCGCCGCCAGATTACCTCCCAGCCCATCGCTTACTCCATCCGCGAGCAGGTGTGCGCCGGGACCACTGTGGGCAACATCGATCAGCAGATGGCCCACTGGCTCAGCGCCAACACCATCGGCTGGGAGCCGCTGGTGGCGGCGGATCAGGTCTTCTTGCACGCCGCGCCGACCGGCGGCCTGGTTTTGGACGCCAACGGCATCAGCGGCGGCGCGGTTTACACGCTGACGCAAAATGGCGTGATCACCGGCGACATCGCCGCCAAATTCCCACATCTGGCCGGCATTCCGGCCTGGGAACTGGATCCGGCCGACGTGCCGGACGCGGCGGACCTGCTGAAAGGGCAGATTGCCGTATCCGCCTTTGCCGGCGGCACGCTGGTGGACGCTACCGGCTTGCAAATTCCCGGCGTGTTGGATGACCTATACGCTGCCGACGCTTATGGCCAGCCGTTAGGCGTGGTCTGGGTGGGCGGCACACCGGCGTTGAAGCTGTGGGCGCCCACCGCGAAGTCGGTGACGCTGCACGTCTTTGATGACGCGAATCCGGCGACGACCAGCAACACCTATCCGATGACATTGGACGCCGCCAGCGGCGTTTGGAGCATCGTCGGTCCGCCAAGCTGGAAGGGCAAGTATTACCTCTACGAGGTGGAGGTATACGTGAACAGCACCGGGCAGGTGGAACATAACCTGGTCACCGACCCGTACTCGTTCAGCCTGTCGATGAACAGCACACGCAGCCAGATTGTGGACCTGGAAGATCCGGCGTTGGAGCCGGTGGGCTGGGACGCGTTGGTGAAGCCGCCGCTGGTGAACCCGGAAGACATTACCGTCTATGAAATTCACATCCGTGACTTCAGCGTCAACGACCCGCTGGTGGCGCCGGCCGACCGGGGCACGTACCGGGCGTTTATCTACAATTACAGCTACGGTATGCGCCATCTGAAGGAGCTGGCAGCGGCGGGTCTGACCCATCTGCACCTGCTGCCGGTGTTCGATATTGCCACGATCAACGAGGATAAGTCGACCTGGCAGGAGCCGGACTTCACCGGGGCGGACATGGGGCCGGCTTCCCAGGATCAACAGGCGGCGGTAACGGCCGTTGCCGACACCGACGCCTTCAATTGGGGCTACGATCCCTTCCACTACACCGTACCCGAAGGCAGCTACAGCACCGTGCCCACCGGAACCACCCGCATCTACGAATTCCGGCAGATGGTCCAATCGCTGAACCAAAACGACCTGCGCGTGGTGATGGACGTGGTCTATAACCACACCAACGCCTCCGGCCAGAGCGCCAATTCCGTCCTGGATAAGGTTGTGCCCGGTTACTACCATCGCCTGAACGCTGTGGGCAATGTGGAAACCAGCACCTGCTGCCAAAACACGGCCACCGAACACGCCATGATGGAAAAACTGATGGTCGACTCCATCGTCACCTGGGCCAAAGAGTACAAGGTCGACGCCTTCCGCTTTGACCTGATGGGCCATCACATGAAAGACAACATGCTGGCCGTGCGCGCCGCTCTGGATGCTTTGACGTTGGAGAACGACGGCGTGGATGGTTCGGCCATCTACGTGTATGGCGAGGGCTGGAACTTTGGCGAAGTGGCCAACAATGCCCGCGGCGTGAACGCCACGCAGCTCAACATGGCCGGGACGGGTATCGGCACGTTTAGCGACCGGCTGCGCGACGCGGTGCGCGGGCCCAGCCCGTTTGCCAGCGGCCTGGATTTGCAGAATCAAGGTTTTGCCAACGGTCTGTACTACGACCCGAACACCCATCCGCAGGGCGACGCCCTGGCCCGGCTGCTGCTGCTGTCGGACCAGATTCGGGTGGGGCTGGCCGGCAATCTGGCGGACTACGAGTTCATTGACCGCAACGGGAACCTGGTGACCGGCGCGGAGGTGGATTACAATGGCCAACCGGCCGGCTATACGGCCGATCCGCAGGAGCAAATCGTCTACATCTCCAAGCATGACAACCAGACATTGTACGACATCAACGCCTATGCCGCGCCGACGGCCACGACGACGATGAGCGACCGCGTGCGCATCCAGCAGGTGGGTCTGAGCATCGTCTCGTTGAGCCAGGGCGTGCCGTTCTATCAGGCGGGCAGCGACATGCTGCGCTCCAAGTCGTTGGACCGCGACAGCTACAATTCTGGTGACTGGTTCAACACGCTGGACTTCACCTATGCCAGTAACAACTGGGGCGCGGGTCTGCCGGTGGCGGGCGTGAACCAGAGCAACTGGTTTGTGATGGAGCCGTTGTTGAGCGACCCGGGCATGAAACCGACCAACGATGACATCGCCCTGTCGGCGGAGATGTACCAGGAATGGCTGGCGATTCGTTACAGTTCGCCGCTGTTCCGGTTGGAAACGGCCGTTGACGTGCAGTCCCGCCTCTCCTTCGAGAACGTGGGGCCGGACCAGATTCCGGGCCTCATCGTCATGAATCTGGCCGACGTGGGCGCGGGCGTCAGCGACATCGACCCGCGCTACGACTGGATCGTGGTGCTGTTTAACGCCAACGACGAACCGCAAACCATCAGCTCAACCACCTGGATTGACCAGAATCTGACGCTGCATCCGGTGCAGGCAGACTCGGTAGATGCGGTGGTCAAGCAGTCGACCTTCGACCCGGCAACCGGGACCTTCACGATTCCGGGCCGCACCACGGCCGTTTTCGTGGTGCAACAGGTCTACAATCTCTATCTGCCGATCATCGGTCACGATGGCGCGTTTAGCATCGCTTCTGCCCCGGCGGCCAACGCGCCGGCGACTACCACATCAACGGCCGTAACGCCCTTCCTGGCCGCGCTGGTGATGCCGGTGATGCTGGTCGGGCTGCCGACGCTGCGGCGCAAATAATGTTTTGCGCACTCCTCCCGGATATTCAGAATTTCCGGGAGGGTGAGTAAGCCAAGTAAAAACGGCCGTTTCTACTCTGGGAGAAACGGCCGTTTTTTTCGCTTCGGTAGAACATTTGTGGTAGAATTAGCCAGTTAATATGATGAGTCACAAACAAGAGAACAGCGCCCCTTTGCCGGGCGTATGGCAAACCATCGCCGCCGGATTTGATTTGACCAGCAAGCATCTCTGGCTGGCGATTTTGCCGATAATACTCGACTGCTTTCTCTGGCTGGGGCCGCGTCTCAGCGGCCGCCCCATCATCGAGCGGCTGGCGGCCATGATGCCCGCCGACCCGGCTGTGGGCGACCTGTCGGCCCAGCTTTTGGCCCTGGCGCCGCGCACCAATTTGTTCACCAGCCTCTCGATTCCCCTGGTCGGGTTGCCGGCGCTGATGGTGGGAGCTACGCCGGAAAAGACGCCGCTCACGCCGCCGATTATCGAGCTGAACAATGCCGGGCTGTGGATCGGTTTGTTTCTGGTTCTGACACTGATGGGGGTGCTGCTGACGGCCGTTTACTTCACCCTCATCGCCCGCGAAGTGGGCCGCGCCGGGGGCAGTGCGCCGCTGGCCGCACCGGCTCTGCTGGGCCGCATCGGGCGTTTGTGGCTTAGATTTCTGGCCCTCGGGCTGCTGCTCATCGTCCTGGCGTTTGTCCTCTACCTACCGCTGCTGCCCATTGGCCTCCTGTTGTCACTGGTGAGTTCAGCGCTGGGGCTGCTGGTCTTGTTTTTGGGGCCGGTGCTGCTGTTGTGGGTGATCATTTACCTGTTTTTTGCGCCGCATGGCATGGCCTTATACGGCCGTTCCCTTCTCCAGGCAGCCAGCGAAAGCGTACAGCTTGTGCGCGGGCAGTTCATCCCGGCGCTGGGGCTGCTGCTGGCCGTGTTTGTCATTCGCAATTTGCTGGCGATGGTGCTGCTCCTGGCCGACGACGGCTCGTGGCTGACCCTGGCCAGCATTTTGGGTCACGCCTTTGTGACCACTTCGCTGGTGACGTCGACCTTCATTTTCTACCGCGACCGTTATCTGGCGCTGTTTGTCCAGGGATCGCTGCCGGCGCGGGAACCAACCTCTTAAATTCTCAAATCAGACAACCATCTTGCGGCGGCCTGCGGGCCGGCCGTGAAATCTTAATCAGGAAAAACTATGGCGAAGCAAGCAAATTTAGACACCAAGTATGATGAAAACAGTATCCAGGTCTTGAAGGGCCTGGAGGCGGTGCGCCGCCGCCCCGGTATGTACATCGGCGGCACGGACATCAAGGCGCTGCATCACATGGTGACGGAAATTGTCGATAACTCCATCGACGAGGCCATGGCCGGCCGTTGTGACCGCATTGAAGTGACCATCCACCCCGACGAGTCGGTGTCTGTAAGCGACAATGGCGTGGGCATCCCGGTGGCCGTGCATCCCACTGAGAAGGTATCGGCCTTGCAGTTGGTGATGACTACGCTGCACGCCGGCGGCAAGTTCGACGAATCGGCCTATAAAGTGTCCGGCGGTTTGCATGGCGTGGGCGCGGCGGCGGTGAATGCCCTCTCCGATTGGATGGAAGTGACGGTGAAGCGGGACGGCTATCTGTTCCGCCAGCGCTACAACCGGGGCATACCGGAAGGACCGGTGGAAAAGGTGCGTAAGCTCAAGGCCGATGAGGACACGGGCACGACGTCGACGTTCCGCTATGACGAGACGATTTTCAAGGATGGGGAGACGTATCGGTTTGAAACGTTGATGAACCATTTCCGCGAAATCGCTTTTGTGACGAGCAGTGTGTTTATAAAATTGCGCGACGAACGGCCGTCTACGCCCCGGGAGATGAGCTTCTACTTTGAAGGCGGCGTGAAATCCTTTGTGCGCTACCTGAATCGCAACCGCAAGACGCTCCACGACCCCATCTACGTGCAGAAAGAGGTGGACCGCATCGGCGTGGAGGTGGCCATGCAGTATACCGAGGGCGTCTCGATTTCTGAGTATGCTTTTGCCAACACCATCCACACGCCCGATGGCGGCACACATCTGACCGGGGTGCGCACGGCCGTTACTCGCGTCATCAACAAATACGCCCGCGATAACAACTTCCTCAAAGAAAAAGACAACAACTTCTCCAGCGACGACACCCGCGAGGGCATCACCGTCGTTGTCAGCGTCAAACATCCCGACCCCCAATTCGAGAGCCAGACGAAGGTGAAGTTGATGAACGCGGAAGTGAGCGGCATCGTCTCCTCCATCACCGGCGAGGCCCTCTCCGCCTATCTGGAAGAAAACCCGCGCGAGGCGCGCAAAATCATCGACCGCTGCCTCACCTCCTCCCGGGCGCGGGACGCCGCCCGCAAAGCCCGCGACCTGGTGATGCGCAAGAGCGCTTTGGAGAGCCTGACGCTGCCCGGCAAGCTGGCCGACTGCTCCGAGCGCGATCCGGCCAAGTGCGAACTGTACATCGTCGAGGGTGATTCGGCCGGCGGCACGGCCAAGCAGGGGCGTGACCGCCACTTCCAGGCCATCCTGCCGCTGCGCGGCAAGATTCTCAACACGGAGCGGGCGCGCCTGGACAAAATCCTGGCCAACAACGAAGTGAAGGCGCTCATCTCTGCCCTGGGTATTGGCATCGGCGAAACGATGGACATGGAGAATTTGCGTTATCATCGCATCATCATCATGACCGACGCCGACGTGGACGGCAGCCACATCCGCACGCTGCTGCTGACCTTTTTCTTCCGCTATATGCCGGTGCTTATCGAGGCGGGGCATTTGTTTATCGCCCAGCCGCCGCTCTATGCCGTGAAGGAAGGCAAGCAAATCCATTACACCTACACCGAGGCGCAGCAGGAGGTTTTGCTGAAGCAGCTAAACGGCAAGAAAGTCGGCATTCAGCGTTACAAAGGTCTGGGCGAGATGAACGCGCAGCAGTTGTGGGAAACGACGATGGACCCGAATGAGCGCACGCTGCTGCAGGTGACGGTGGAGGATGCGCTGCTGGCCGACCGCACGTTTGACATGCTGATGGGCAGTGAGGTGGCTCCGCGTAAGCGCTTTATTATGACGCACAGCAGTGAGGTGCGGAACCTGGATATTTAGAAATGTAGGATTTCATTTTATTTGAGACTCGTTTCACCAGAGTTGGGATCGTGTTTCAACTAAATGAGACTGGTTATTTCAGAATTTATGAGACTACCATTTTGGGTCGTTTCAATAAAAATGAGATCGCCCAAATTCACAGAGAACTCTCTGGTCGATTGCTTTGTATTTGGGCGATTCTCACGTTGTTTTCGTTCTATTAGTTTGTTCTAGTCTTGTCGGAGCAGCCCTTCTCGTGGGTGCTGGTTTCGATCAACTCTGAATGCAAAGTGACTACGCCATGACAGAGATTATCGATCCTTACTCGGTTATCAACGACATCTCTATAACCCTTGTTATCTACGACAACTGGCAGCAAACCACGCGCCGTGCGTTTTCATTGCGCAACTTAAGTGGTCGAATGGCAGAAGAGCAAATCGCTCATGCCCGACAAATCATGGATGAGATAGCGGTAGAACTGCATTACATCACCGGGCTAGGAATCGACAAGGGGGTTATCAGGGTTAAGCAGAAAAAGGTTAGTGAAAACCTCTACCCCGATCTGCGACCGCACGAAACCGTAAGATATTTCCGTTACGGCGTTAACATACGGTTTTATCCAGTATTTACCTACCAGTGGCAAAAAGGAAACAAAAAAACCTGGGGTGGTACTGCCGACATGATAGAAGATGGGTGGGAGGTACACAAGACAAACCAAAATAAGAAAGAATCTTTTCGTCTGCCAGTTAATCCAGCATTTAATAGGCAAGACGGGCTGTTCTTCTCATACAGGGGCCCAAAGAAAAAAGGGCGAAAAGTAATTGGCTGGCATATACACTACGATCGGGAAGATCTGATTTTCCAGCGCTTTATTGCCCGATTCTACGACACTGGTAACTTGAGCTTTGGAGAGAAACAATGCTGGGCTGGTGCTTCTCGATATGTAGAAATTAGTGACACTTTCTGGACGTTACCAAAAACGAATTATTCAAAGGCACCGCGTAAGACGCAAATAGCTAGCCAGCCTACCGATAACACCGATTACGTCTATATCATTCGTATGGGGCAAACCAAGTTCTACAAAATAGGCAAAACGAACGATCCACAAGGCAGACTCGCTTCTCTTCAGACCGCCAGCCCGTACAAGCTCAAATTGTTACACGTCTTCCAGGCGGACAACGCCAGTGCCGCCGAGGAAGCTCTCCATGCCAAATTTCATAGTTCGCGCCTGGAGGGCGAGTGGTTCAAGTTAACAGATGACGAACGTAAGATACTCCTTTCTGTAGAAAAATATCAAAACCATGGGTTTATTGTCGATGGAGTGGAAATAAGAATTGGCAATTTGTTTAATTCTTAAGTTACAAACGAGGAGGGATATTTATGACTGCTGATAGCGCCATTGAACGCCACGCAGTTAGAATGCTTTTCATTTTATATTATTGCCGAAGCGGTAATGGTAAGTACGTACAATTAGCCTTATCTCTGCCTGATACAGAAGATGCCTACCTCGAATCGGAAACAAAATTGCAGAAGTTCGATTTTTGGATACGTTACCCAGACTATTTTGCGACTGCTCTGCTGTATCAGTGCTCTTGTGGGGTATTTGATGAACAAGAGACTGAGGAAATTAAACGAGTTGTGCGTCAAATAATGTACGATGAAGAACCAGTCCTAAGGCACATCCCAATGCGACGATACTTGCGTGGTGCACACGAGCCATTAGATGGAATTACCAGTTTTCTCTCTAGTCGTAATTTAGCTTACAAGCGATACACTGGAATGCGGAACAAAACCACTCGCTATTATATTACTAAGAAGGGCTTGGCGGCAGTAAATGACATTTTGAGAGACTGCCCCGAAGCCACATGGTACGCTGAAAGGTGCAAAATCCTAAATCGTTTCTTTGGGCATTTAAGTGGGAGTGCGATTCGCGAAATCCAATACTTGGAAGAAGAGTATGAGAATACTCCTCTCAAACAGAATATCTCAAGAATTACTCCTGTAGTAGAAAAACGGTTTGAAGAAATATTTCAGGAGCCTTTGTGATGAACCTTGATAATTTAATCGATCTTGTGGATGCAAATCGAAAGGCAAGTGGCAAGAAAAAGCACGCTATTGAAAAGAGTTACGTGCGAAAAATCTTGGAGGATGCAAATATAGGGGTTCTACTGAACCAAGAATCACCCTCAACAAAAGCATCCCGCCTTGTTATACGCAGGGTTAGTTTCCGAGGGCGAAAATGGCAAGAAGACAATAACTCTTTGCCTTTTCACTATGACCGAGAGCTTCGGAGTGGTGTTAATGCATGGGTAGCGAGTAACAGTTGTGGCAAATCAACTGTCTTAAAAGTTATCACTTGGGCATTTACAGGAATTGAGCCGGCATTAAAGGGAGATGTGGCCCAGTGGTTAGAGGAAGCCGCAGTCGAAATTGAAGTTTTGGATGATGGCATTTATACCATTCAATACTTTATACGCCCTGGCAGACCTAGAGTAACCGGAAAGATATTGCGGTTACCAATTGAGAAAATTACTGCTGAGCCGTTGGAGTCAGCAGTAATAAAAGAGTTCACGGGGATCAATTCTATGACCGCCGCAGTTGCAGAGTTCCTTGGACCGCGTTTTGGATTTCAAGGGGTCGAGTGGGTGGAGAGCAAGCGATATGACATCAATCTGTATCAAAAAGCTGTCTCATGGGAAGTATATTCTCAGGCTATGTTTTTAGGATCTGACGACTATTCAGATTTTTTGTTCCCTGATCGAAAAAATTGGATGCACCATCGAAATACTCTGAGTGCATATTTAAAGCTGGATTTACTTAAGGCTGTTGCAAAACTTGAGAAGTTGTACCGGGAAGCTCATCAAGAACATCAACTGGAGGATCGACGAGTTAAAGCGAATGCAAAATTTATTGTTGGGAAAATTCAACAACTGAAACAGGAGCTGGATATCGTAAACGCTCGGATTGAAGGAATAGATACTGGCCATTCTGCAGTGGTCGATGTGTCCTATGCGTCTCAAGTAAATGAGCAAGTATCTCGGTTGACAGAACGGAGAGTTGAAGTCACTTCGTCGTTGAACAAATATATCTCCGAAGAACGACAGTTGCGAGAAGAACAGAATGTCGCAAAAAGGCAGGCACAAGAAATGAGGGAGTCTATTCAGTTTAAGCTCTACATAAGTGGGCTGGAGGTCGAAAGATGCCCCCTCTGCGAGGCTAGTATACCGATCAAACAACAATACACAGACCTGGACGATGTGCAATGTCGCGTATGCCATAATCCTTTACAAAAAGTACAGGATACAAACCTACAGGAGAGGTACTTAAAAGAATCAGAGGAAAGGATTGCAGGGCTTCAGAGAGACTTGAGAAAGGTTAAAAGGCGAATTGCGTCGGCCAACAATGAGCTTAGTATAGTGGACAAGCACTTGTCAGAATGCAAAAAAGAGTATGAAGATCTGTCTCGGCAACAACGCGCTGGGTTCACATCAGAACTTAGGGAATTGCTGAACCGGCAGGGGCATATTTTGGGGCAAATAGAAGAGCTTCAGCAATTCTCGCCGGAGTCGCAAAGTGAACACATAACGCGGCTGAAGGATAAACGCGATGTCCTACAAGCCGCCAAGGCGATACTTCAAAACCTTGTGTCTGAGCGATCACGAGAGAGCCTAGATCTATTACAAGAAAAAGTAACCGAATTAGCTTTGAAATTTCGCGTGATGAATGTTCAGGAAGTCTTTTTAAATAGAAACTTAGATTTATTTACGCGTCAGTCGGGTGATCCCTTTCCATTTCAGAAAATGGAACTTGGCGAAAAACTTCGTCTAAAGATTGCATTCCATCTTGCTCTGCTTGAACTACGTTTGAAGGAAAATATCGGTCGTCACCCTGGCTTATTAATAATTGATGCACCTGGTGGAGCAGAGATGACCGATGACATTTTCAGTTCCATTCTGGATGGGATTTGTAAAATTGATCATGAGTATGGAAACAAATGCCAGATTCTTGTTGCTAGCACTCGTGACGAGATGTTGCAAGCATTTACGCCTGAGAGAATTGAGTACAAGCCTGATGGTGAAACGCTTTTTTGAGATGTTACTTTTTCCAGCTATGTCCTGATGGACTAAAACGATTTCCAGGAAAGATAAACACGCAAACACAGGTGGGAGTTATTTCACCTGGGACTTCGATTCGATCTATATAACAGTAGTCAGTCTTATCCTTAAGAGGAATGCCGAACTGTTTTGGAGTAATGTCTAATATGAATAAAAAGCCAACTTGGACCAATGCTGTGACATAGGTTTGGGATTGGGCAAGATAACTATCACGAATATGCTTTCTGTCAAGATTGTTATCTTCACATTTTACTTCAATGGGGAAATCAGTTCCCATGCTGCTTAAGACTAAATCGGGGCGACCTGGAGCCACATTTTTTACCTCCGAGCTGCACTTGATCCCTTGTGCCTGCCACTGTGCAACTTTATAAAAGTGATTTTGCAAATCCCTTTCTTTCGCTTCCTTGCCTTGACCCTCTGGCTTTTTAAACAGGAACTTTTCGTCAGGAGTCGCATCTGCGTTATAGACATTGAGAAAGTATTGTGTGACGAAGCTAAGCACTAATTTGAGCTGTGACCAGTGAGAATACTTTGGACTTAAGATTTTGTTTAACTCAGCTAGTAGTGGCTTGAGAATGTCTTTGACAGGTTGTTGTTGCAGATCGATTAAGTCGTCCCGTTCCATCTGCTCCCAAATGACATTTACAAAGAGGTCAACTCCATCATAACCTCGGTTTTTCCACTTATCTATTGACTGGGCTAATTCAGGACATGTTCTCTCAGCCACTACTCGAATCTCTTCTACCCGTGTAGTGGCCGAGTCTTTTGGGTCAGTAACATCTCTAAGTGCTTTAAATGCTAGGTCATAGAATTCTAGTTCCGGCGAAGTTGCTGTAAGCCTTAAACTACTGCTGGACAATATTTTCTGCAATTTGCTAAGCACTTCTTGTGATTTCACGAACTGGCTTGAAGTGTAAGGTAGTAGCACCAATCTTGATCCTGTTTCTTTTGCAAGGGTTGGTAGCTTACTGCGAAATTCGGTCTCTCTTATAGCCGCATAGGCTTTTGCCAGTAATTGTAAAGAAGGCTGTGGTTCCAGCTCATCGAACGCAAAAGTATGACTGATCCAGTGCTCAAAATAACTGATCAACTTGACAATTTCAATTTCTGCTGCGGAATAAGTAGTGGGCAAGTCGTCAGGGAACGCACCTAACCGTTCAAAAAGTAGCTTTTGAGCAGTCTTTACGTACTCAATTGCTTCTGTCGATCCGGCTGGTGTGTTCTGGAGGTATAGGAAACACTTAGTAATAGTACCAAAAAGGGATGCATCTGTCCGATTTTCTTCTAGCTCTTCGGCACCCTCGAATTCCTTCAACGCCTGCTCAAGGGCTGATTTCAGGCCCTCTGCATCAACTGCCTTGAAAGCATCATATAGAGAGCATATGCCTAAACTGTAATGGACTTCTGCTAATATAAACTGGTCATTTACCTTGACCAGAGACAATAGTTTATCTCTTATAGAACGATATTCGGGTTGGAAATCATAGCAGTGCGCAAGTAGTTTGACGGCCTTGACTGGTAAATTATCTACATTTCCCCCAACATTTTCTGCTAGTTCAGGAAAATCCGTTAAGAGGAGAGAAACTGCGCGCAGGAATAGCCCCTCATCCTGGCGATAGATTGGCAACCAGACGCAACCTTCAAGAGACAGTTCAGCTATATATCGATCTCCTTGCTTCTGTGACTGGAGATAATTGTCTTCAAAAACTGAATGGAATTTTCGGGTTTCAATGGTTTGCCACTTTGTCGAATGGAACAAGATGGCACGTTGAGTGTAGCGATAGATTAAACTGTCGAGAGATGGGTGGGAAAGCGCATATAGCAAAACGTCAAATATTCGCCTACGCTCTTTCAGAGAGTCAAACCTAAGCTGGATCGCCTCAATAAGAGTTGGCCCAAGCAGATATCCCGCATCCGGATTGCTAAGAAGTTCTTCAGCTTGAGAAAACACCTCTACTTCAGGTAGCAGATCAAAAATCACTCGCGGATCGTGTAGTTTATCAGCTTGATATAGCGCTTCCCTCAAAGTGTCCATCTCGTTCACGCTGTTCTCCTATGCCTGATTCCCCCGAAACGTTCCAAGTGTTTTTGCAGGATTATGTAGAGTCAATTCTCCTCGAGCTATCGCTTCAATAAGTTGAGAGACACTTCCTTCCCTGCCTGCACCTGCACCTCTGGTTTGAAGGTAACCAAACTCCTGAGCTAGTTCACTGATGCGTTGCAGACCATCAGGCGTGACGTAAATGGTTGTGATTTTCTGTTGCCTCTTTTTTATTTTTGCCATGTAAATTATTATATAATTATATAATATAATGATCAAGGAGAACGTAAAACAGATACAGCATCTGCATCCTTACTTCTTGTAGTAGCGAGAGGAATGTTTGAGCATCATCTCTTCCATTTGTTAAAATCGAAAGGTCTGTGCCTTGCATGCCTATACCTAAGCTGTTACAAATTGTTGGAAAATAAGGGTGCATTCGTAGATAAGAAACCATGGATGCTATGGATGATACAAGCCTATATCTCCAGGGAATTTATCTTAGGGGCGTAACCGGTCAGCGCTCAGCCAGTTTCAGTGCGGAACAACCTTAGAAGCAGTCCTACCTTTCCCCGTCTTTCTCTGTGCAGGAAAGATGGCTGTTCGTCAACGTGGCGTAATAGGCACAACCGCGCTCAAGTTACAGATTTGCCAGTGACGGTGTAAATGTTGACGCCTGGTTGCCGGTGTTGGGGTGTACGATTAGTGGTGGGGGATGCCGATCACTTCAGGATAATGGTCGTCATAAAACCCTTCCATCAGATCGGGTTGTCCCAGCAAAACCACTACCTCCAGAATTGCCGCTCCGGCAGCCATTAATGTTGGTGATGCTGGACGGTAATCGATCCTAGTAAGGCATCGATATTCAGAACAGAAAGCTGATTCTCAAGGTGAAATAGTTACAATAATCCGGCGCACTGGGATCTTGCACAAAAAAGATGAGCAGTTTCGTGAAATTTTGCCCGTCTTCGTATAAAATACGCAAGAAGTTGCCTTTTACAGTATAATTACCCCCTTTTTTTGCGAGTTCGCCTGCACCATCATTATCAATTCCATAAAAACAAACACCCATCGGGAGTTACATGCCAACCTCACCCATCAATCAGGACGAAATCAATACCATTCTCTGGAAAGCGTGTGACACCTTCCGTGGCACAGTAGACCCATCCGAATACAAAAACTACATCCTCGTCATGCTCTTCGTCAAATACATCTCCGATGTGTGGGCGGACAAGTTAGACCAACATCGCCAGAAATTTGCCGGTGATGAGGAGCGCGTCCAGCGCCGCCTCAAGCGGGAGCGCTTTGTCATCCCGCCCGGCAGCGACTTCGACAGCCTTTATGCCCAACGCAATGAGGCCAACCTGGGCGAAATCATCAACATCGCCTTGGACGCCATCGAAGATGCCAATAAAGAGAAGCTGGAAGGGGTTTTCCGCAACATAGATTTCAACTCTGAAGCGGCCCTTGGCCGCGCCCGCGAACGCAACGTCCGGCTGAAAAATTTACTGGACGATTTCCACAACCCCAAACTAAACATGCGCCCCAGTCGCCTCAATGGGAATGCCGGTCTAAAAGGCATGGCCGATGTAATAGGCAACGCCTATGAGTTCCTGATTGGCATGTTTGCGGCTGGCGCGGGCAAAAAGGCAGGCGAGTTTTACACGCCACCCGAAGTTTCAACATTGATTGCGCGGCTGGTTGCACCGCAGCCCGGCGACCGGATCGCCGATCCTGCTTGCGGATCCGGCTCCCTGTTGATACGCTGCGCTGAGCAGGTGGGGCATGGCAATGCCAGTGGTTCGCGCAACTATGCGTTGTATGGACAGGAATCGAATGGCTCCACTTGGGCGCTGGCGAAGATGAATATGTTTTTGCACGACGTGACAAACGCCGACATCCGTTGGGGGGACACGCTGCGCCACCCTTTACTCCTGGAAGGAAGCGACCTGATGCGTTTTGATGTCGTCGTTGCCAATCCGCCGTTTTCGCTGGATAAGTGGGGGGCGGATGTGGCGACCAACGACCCGTACAACCGCTTCCATCGCGGCATTCCACCCAAGAGCAAGGGAGACTATGCCTTTATTACGCATATGATTGAGACCACTGACCTGACGACGGGGCGAGTGGGGGTGATTGCGCCGCATGGCGTCTTGTTCCGTGGTGGGGCGGAGGGGAAGATTCGCAAGCAGTTGATTACGGAGAATTTGCTGGATACGGTGATTGGCTTGCCCACTAACCTCTTTTATGGCACGGGCATTCCGGCGGCGATTTTGTTGTTCAAGCGGAGCAAGAAGGATCGCCAGGTGTTATTTGTGGACGCTAGCCGAGACTTTGAGGCGGGCAGCAACCAGAACTGGCTGCGGGCGCAGGACGTGGACAAGATCATGGCGACGGTGGCGGCACGGCAGACGGTTGACAAATACGCTTACCTGGCTGACCTGGAGGAGATTGCCGACAACGACTACAACCTGAACATCCCCCGCTATGTGGATACGTTTGAGGAGGAAGACCCCGTTAACTTACATGAAACGCAATTAGAAATCGAACGTCTCAATGCGCAACTTTCTCAAACAGAGCTGACAATGAGCCATTTTCTACAGGAGTTGGGATATGGCTCGTAAAAATTTGTATCCTCCCAGCATTACTCCCGGCATACCTAAGTTGGGAGACAAGCCACATGGCTGGATTGAAACCACTTTTGGTGATGTATTAAGAGTCGTTAAGCGAAAAGCGGATTTGCAAGATGACTTTGAGTATCAACTTGTAAATGCTAAGCGGAGTAGAGGAGGAATTGTTCCCAGAGCCAAATCACTGGGGAAAGACATTCTGACAAAGACGCAGTTTTTCACAAAAGAGGGCGATTTTCTGATCTCGCGGCGGCAAATAATTCATGGAGCATGTGGTATTGTGCCGCAAGAGTTGGATGGGTCTATTGTTTCCAATGAATACTCAACACTGCGCACAAACACAGGCTTACTGATGAAATTCTTGGGCTACTATTGTTACACTGTTTATTTCCAACAAACGTGTTTTCAATCCAGTGTTGGTGTAGATGTCGAAAAAATGATTTTCAATTTGGGCGATTGGCTCAAGATGCCCGTTTATCTACCGTCAGTAAAAGAACAGCAGAGAATAGTTGAAATTCTTTCCACCTGGGATGAGGCGATTCGGCTGACGCAGGAATTGATTGCCGCCAAACAACAGCGCAAAAAGGGGCTAATGCAGCGTTTGTTGACGGGGCAGGTGCGGTTTAAGGAGTTTGGGGAACGGCCGTGGCGCCCGGTCAGTCTGGCGAACATTGCCGAAATAATCCTCAGCAATGTTGATAAGAAAACGGAAGAAAGCGAGACCCCTGTACGTCTATGCAACTATATGGATGTTTTTAATAACCACCACATTGCCAACAACATGAAATTCATGGAGGCAACCGCAACGACCAGGGAAATTGATAGATTCACTTTGCAGAAAAACGATGTTATCATAACAAAGGATTCGGAAACACGGGAAGAAATAGCGGAATCAACTGTTGTTATTGATGATTTGGATAATGTACTTTGTGGCTATCATCTTGCAATTCTCCGTCCCGATCCCACACAAGTTTTTGGCCCATTCTTGAAGGAAATGCTACTTGTCCCTTCTGTGCGTCATCAATTTATAAGCAAGGCTAATGGAATTACTCGTTTTGGGTTGACCCAAGACACCATTCACGGCATTAACTTACAACTCCCTAGTACTGAAGAGCAACGCCGGATTTCGGCCGTCTTGCAGGCCTGCGACCACGAAATCCAACTCCTCCAGAAAAAACTCGCCGCACTCCAGCAGCAAAAAAAGGGCCTCATGCAGCGCCTTCTCACTGGGCAGGTGCGTGTGCCGCCAGTGCAACCGGTGGCATTCGTGCCTGTCGCCCCATCTTCGATGCTTACATCTACCCAGGTGTTCATCATCTGGCTTATCGCCCAATATCAACCGCGCAAACATGCCCATCCCTCGCGTACCGAAGCACAAAAACTGGCTTACTTTGCTCAAGAAGCAGCCGGGCTACCGATGAATCTTCACTTTTATAGTCATGATTATGGCCCTTTTTCCAAAGAGCTATATCAGCATTTGGCAGATATGGAGGGGGCGCTTATCATCGGTTTTCAGGGTGGTGAACCGCAGGAGCGCAAAGAAATCGAAGCAACGACAGAAGCGATTGTCATGGCCGAGAATTATTTGCGTCAATATCCGGCAGAACAGGAAAAGCTAACCTTTGTCCTGAAATTAGTACAGGGATTCGAGACGCCACGCCAAATGGAACTTTTGGCAACAGTGCATTGGATCATGAAAAAAAATCCCAACGCGCCCTTTGTGGAAATTGTGCGTTATGTTCATGAATGGAACAAGCACAAGCAAAGTTTCGGTGAAGACCAGATTCGCCAAGCGTGGGAACACTTATGCCAATTTGAGTTAGTCCCATAGTATATCAATTTATACAACATGCAGGGTGATGTCATCTGTCACATGGGATATAAATTTTTAGATTTGCAGCAATCTTTTTATGGAAAGACATAGGAATGAGGATTGATTGTGAACTGAGGTTAGCATTGCACCAGCTACAAGGTTGACTATTATCGCTAAAACTACTTTTGATGCTTCTAAACACAAAACGACAATTAGTTCCGTCTTCATGGGCACCTCCTTATCTTCTAGAATCTTGATAAAAAACTGCATGAGAGTTACAAAGCCTATCGTGCAGATAAGTAGTCCCCATTGCCAAGGAATCGAACCCTGGAATGCTAACGCTAACCTCAAATCGCAATCAATTGTTAAAAACCTACTTAATTTTACCAAAAACCACCAACATATAAAGCGAAAAAGGCCTAAAACGCATCTATTAATCCGCTATTTAGGTATGGGACAGCTGCAAAGCCCGTGATAAGGAAAGCTCTATGAATGCACCCATTTACGTTGAAGAAATTAGCTCGCACGTCCCGGCTTTGCATCTGCTCACCAGCCTGGGCTACACGTATCTCCAGCCTGACGAAGCCCTTGTTCTGCGTGGCGGCAAGCTGAGCCAGGTCACCCTGAAACCAATTTTGCACGACTGGCTGCATGCCCACAACCGCGCACTCTACAAAGGGCAAGAGTACCACTTCACCGAGCAGAACATCCAAATGGCGATCAACCGGCTGCGCGACGAACCAAACGATGGCCTGCTCTCTACCAATGCTCGCCTTTATGACCTGCTCACTCTGGGAACCAGCCTGCAACAAACCATCCAGGGCGACAAACGCAGCTACACCCTGCAATACATAGATTGGCAGAATCCGGCCAACAACGTCTACCACGTCAGCGACGAATACAGCGTGGAGCGCAGCGGCAGCCACCAGACCCGCCGCCCAGATATAGTGTGCTTCGTCAACGGCATCCCCCTGGCTGTCATCGAATGCAAACGTCCCGACCTGCACAACGGCGCGGAAAGCCCCGTCGTCGAAGCCATCAGCCAGATGGTGCGCAACCAGAAGGGAGAGGAAATCCCTGGCCTCTTTGTTTTCTCCCAACTGCTGCTGGCTGTCAGCAAAAATGATGCGGTGTACGCCACCACCGGCACGCCGCGCAAATTCTGGTCCTTGTGGCGGGAGGCCAACCCGCTAGACGGGTCGCCGCTCGATGAGACCTTGCTGGATCAGGCTATTACCCCCCTGATCAACCGCTCCCTCAGCGAACTGGAAAAGCAGCATTTGTACGATTGGCGGCCCTACGCCTACCAGATTCGCCGCGAATTCGACCAGATTGCCGCCGGCGGCGGCCGTTTGCCCACTGTGCAGGATCGCGCCATTTACAGCCTGATGCGCCCGGAACGGCTGCTGGACATTATGTATCAGTTCATCGTCTTCGATGGCGGCGTGAAGAAGATCGCCCGCTACCAGCAATACTTTGCCGTTAAAGCGACTATGCAGCGCGTCGCCCACCTGAACCACCAACACACACGCACCGGCGGCGTGATCTGGCACACCACCGGCAGCGGCAAGTCGCTGACGATGGTAATGCTGGCGAAAGCGCTGGCACTGCACCCCAACATCCCCAACCCCAAAGTGATCATCGTCACCGACCGGGTGAACCTGGATGAGCAAATCTGGGGCACATTCCACTCGTGCGGTAAGCATGTGGTGCGGGCGGATGACGGGCAGGATTTGGTCAACTTGATCCAGCACAGCCGCGCCGACGTGATCACCACTGTGATCAATAAGTTTGATACGGCCGTGCGCCACAAAGTCCGCGACGAAAACGTCAACATCTTTGTACTGGTAGACGAAAGCCACCGCAGCCAGTACGGTTCCTTCCACGCCCACATGCAAAAGGTGTTCCCCAAAGCGTGTTACATTGGCTTCACCGGCACGCCGCTGCTGAAAAAGGAGAAGACAACGGCCGAAAAGTTCGGCGGCTTCATCCACAAATACTCCATGCGTCAGGCGGTGGCCGACGAAGCGGTTGTCCCCTTGCTCTATGAGGGGCGCATTGTGGAAATGGAGGTAGACCAGCAGCAGATTGACCGCTGGTTCGAGCGGATCACCCGCGATTTAACCGAAGAGCAAAAGGTAGACCTGAAGCGCAAATTCAGCCGCAGCGAAGCAATCAGCCGCGCCGAACGGCGGGTGGCCGAAATCGCCTATGACATCTCTCGCCACTACCAACAGAATTTCCAGGGCACGGGCTTCAAAGCGCAGTTGGCCGCGCCGAGCAAGGCCATTGCCCTGCGCTACAAGGCGCATTTGGAGGAGTGGGGGGAGGTAGGAACGGCCGTGCTGATCTCGCCTCCCGACAGCCGCGAAGGGCACGAAGAGGTAGACGAGGCGCAGGAACCGGCGCTGCAAGCCTTTTGGAAGAAAATGATGCAGCAGTACGGCTCCGAAGAAGCGTACAATCGGGAGATCAAAGCCTCCTTCGCCCAGGCTGATGGGCTGGAAATCCTGATTGTCGTAGACAAATTGCTCACCGGCTTTGACGAGCCGCGCAATTGCGTACTCTACATTGACAAACCGCTCAAAGAACACAGCCTGCTGCAAGCCATTGCCCGCGTCAACCGTCTCTACGAAGGAAAAGATCATGGCCTGATTGTGGATTATCGCGGTGTCCTGGGGCAGCTTAACGAAGCGATGCAGGTCTACAACGCCCTGGAAGCGTTCGACGCCGAAGATGTGCAGGGCGCCGTTACTGACGTTGCGGCAGAAGTGGCAAAACTACCCCACTATCACGACACTCTTTGGGACGTGTTTAAGACCGTGCCCAATAAGCACGACACCGAGCAAATGGAGCAATTTCTGGCCCCGGAAGATATTCGCCAACGCTTCTATGATACGCTGAATAATTTTGCCGGGGCGCTTAAAACGGCGTTAGGCACACAGCTTTTCTACGAAGAAACGCCAGAGCAGACCATCCAGCGCTACAAGAAGGATTTGGCGTTTTTTCATAGCCTGAGAACGGCCGTGCGTCACCGCTATGCCGAGACGATAGATTACAAAGAGTACGAAGACAAGGTGCGCAAACTGGTAGACACCCATCTGCAAGCAGAAGGCGTCACCACCCTCACCGCGCCAGTCAATATCTTTGATGTGGAAGCGTTCGACGCCGAAATCGCCCGCCGTGAAGGGGCAGCGGCTAAGGCGGACACAATCGCCTACCGCATGAAGCGCACCATTACCGAAAGGATGGATGAAGACCCCGCATTTTTCCGCCGCTTCTCGCAAATGATTGAGGAAACGCTTAAAGCGTACCGGGAAGGGCGGATCAGCGAGGTAGAATACTATCAGACGATGCAGCAAGGTTTAGGCGAAATGCGGTCAGGGCAAACGGCCGATTTGCCACCTCAACTGCATCGCTTCAAAGACGCCCCAGCTTATTATGGCGTCATCAAGGAGCCGCTTACCACCTACCACATCGAGCCGGAGCAGGCCGCCACTATCGCCATCCAACTTGAGGGGATTATTGAGGCACGTAAAGTACGGGATTGGGTGGGTAATTCTTATGTAGAAAATCGCATCAGGGACGATATAGAGGATTATCTCTACCACTTGCGCGATGAATTGGGCATCCCGCTAAACGGGGCCGACATGGATGAGATTATGGATATGGTCATAGACGTGGCTCGTCACCGAGATCGGGTGTACGGATGATACAGCAGACAGTTCAGTATGGCACAACCACCATTCAATATGATCTGCAATTCGCCGCCCGCAAAACGTTGGGCATTGACGTACACCCCGACCTGAGTGTGACTGTCACAGCGCCACAGGGCAGCAGCCCCACAGAGGTTGCGGCCCGTGTGCAGAAGCGGGGGGCGTGGATTTTGCGCCAGCAGCGTGAGTTTGAACTTTACCTGCCGTTGGTTCCATCGCGCCAATATGTTAGCGGCGAAACCCATTTCTATCTGGGCAAACAGTACCGCCTCAAGATTGTAGCTGGCGTAGAAGAGCAGGTGAAACTGACACGCGGCCGTTTGTTCGTTCACACGCCCGATCCCCAAGATCGGGAGCGGGTACAACACCAGCTTACCGAATGGTATCGCAAGCACGCGCAGCGCATTTTTGCCGAAAGGCTGGATGCTTGTTACCCACGGGTAGAAAAGTTTGGGGTTCCGTATCCAATATTCGAGATCAGGCAGATGGAAAAGCGCTGGGGAAGCTGCACAGTCGAAGGCAAAATCCTCCTGAATCCGCGTTTAATCCAGACTCCCAAGGAACTGATAGATTACGTGATGATGCATGAGCTATGCCACTTACGAGAACATCATCATGGTTCTGCGTTTTACGCTATGTTAGACCGGGTAATGCCTGATTGGCGAACGCGTCGTCAGCGCTTAAACGAGATGGATGTAGCCTAGAACTGCCTTAATCAGGTGACGTAAATTTTTCGGTTCTTGGCCGGCTGGCATAAATCGGCTACACCCTCACGTTTGATGAACTAATTCCCGATCGGTTACCTTTCCAATCATAAACCAAACTTATTCACCTACGCTTCTGTCTTGTGGGGAGTTTGTTACTAACATCATTATAAAATGGTCGCACTTTAAAATGGAATTCATTCTTCGGTTTTCAGAAGATTGCGACATGAGAATGATCACTATGGAAAATCACATTCTAGGCATCCTAGATGGAATCTGACCCGAGACTTATGGGGAGTCCCTGATAGGCACGATCATAATATAGGCTTGCGTCAGGCATGAGCGTGGTTTTGTGGTATAGCTTAATAACACGGGTAATTTTCACTTGATTCTGCTGTAAAATCGAGCAGAACGAAGTTAGGCCTGTAACGTGAATTGTATGTAATGGAAAACAAGGAAGGTAAAGATGGTTAATTTACGCGAAGCAAAGATTGGAGATTTGGTATGGTATGAAGGCGAAGGGCAATGCTTTCTCGCAAAAATCAAGGAGATTAATACATTCTCCGACCGCGCAAATATAGAACTGCTTGATTACTCACGATATTATCGGGGTCGCAACCCCTCTCTCGTACCAGTGGTGAAAACGGAGTGCTTAACCAAAACGGAAAATCTCGTTGAGTTGGAAAAGACTGCTTCCAGATTTGCATCGGAAACCGTTACTCAACTGGAGAAAATCCAAGAAGGTTTTGGGGAGTCGGTCGGTTCATCCTCCTACATGCGAACCTTATCTGCGGCCAAGCATGCATATCTTATGCTAATGCGTCCAACACAACGTGTCATTTAGGCCGCAAGCGGTGGCTAGTAATGCTATGCGGTGTCAACATTCATACCGATAGATAGAGCGAATTCGTTCACCTCATCCTTGAGAAATAGATAGTGGCGGCATTCATCAATGCCCGGTCCAGAAACAGGCTGGATACGCCCCGCTTTCACCCAACTACGAACACGCGATGGCGTGACATTCAATCGCTTGGCTACCTGTGGCAAAGTGAGCCGGCTTACTGGCGCTAGCCGCAATAAATCTCTTCTTCTGTAGAGGTAGACGCCACGGCTGTCAACGCCTGGCCCAGACACAGGTTTCAATCGACCAGCCCGTGTCCATTTTTGAATTGTGACGTCCAATACCCCCAATATCCGTTTTGCCTCTGCTGTGCGTACATACTCTGAGCGAAATGATTTTACGTCTTCAAATTTAAGATACACAACTTGCCCTTTCTTATGGAGCGGCTTTAACAATCCGCTTTTTATCCATATTGCGATGACTTCTGGTTTTACGCCGATCTCTTCTGCCGCCTTCAGTGTGGAAACCACCTCTTGTTCTTTACGCAGTTGTTCAAGTAACGTTAGGACGCTTCTTTTGGAGAAAACCAGCTGATCAAGTCCCTGCTCAACTCGGCAGCGTCCTAAAATCTGCCTTTGAATAGCTAGCTGAATGACTTTGGCGGCATTAAACCCGTAGACAGAAAGGGTCTGGGTCGTTGTTACAAGGTCTAGAAGATCTGTCTTATTCGGATAATGACGTAAACCCAAACTATGCACAGCTTCTAGTAAATCTTCAACGTCTGCCTGGCGAATCTGCCAAATCGAGCTGCCGTCAACCTTTGGTCCGCGAACTGCTGTCAATAAGTTAATCTCAACTAAATCCAAGATAACGTTTTCTGATAACCCTAACCACGCAGACGCATCTGATAATGGTATCGCCTGTGCCCAACGAGCCTTCAAGGTCATGATGTCTTCTCGTGACAAAAACTTGATCTTCAGGAATTCCGTTTCCTTCTTTAATCGGATGAGACCGATAGAAATCAATCTTTTTACGGTTCTATCAGTTACCTTCAGCTCTAAAGAGGCTTCATTTATTGCCATCCAGGCACATTTGAAGGACAGAATGGGATGTTCTTTAAAGTGTGGATGTTTCTTAATACGGGACGCGGGCCAATTGGCCGCCAGGTAATCAGCCAAAGCGCTGTAGACAAACTCATATCCATCATTTTGCCATAATTCTAGTCTCTCTAAAGTGAGAAGTGTTCCAAAATGCGCCTGTAAGTTTGTGGTGTAGGATTGACCGTCACGAATTGAATACTGCTGGAGAAATTGGAAGAGACCATTCGGCCAGTTCATGAGAGCCTTTATGGCTGTAGTCGATGCAACGTAATGTTTTGCCGTATTATTCACTCTGGGGAATTGCCAATCGAAAGGTTTTGAAAGCTTAGGAAATGGGTGTAAACATGATAACTCCTGTTCGACATAAAAAATCAATTGTCTAAAAGTGGCATAAATGCTATAGAGTTCTCTAACAGGCTGGTTTGGTAATGACAACCAAATATGCGGACCAGCTTTGGCCCAGTAATAGAGGACGGCTTGAGTACAAAGCCCAAGTTCATCTTCGGCAAGGCTTACGGTCGGAGCTTCAACGAAATTAAATCTGCACTTTCCGCATTGCCCCAAGATCAGGTCAGACACCTTTATGTACTCTCGGCATTGCGCACATTTGTCAACTAAAAGGCATTTATGCCGGCAACATGCCGCGACTGCGTTTAATTGCCAAGATCGTCGCTGGTAGCCACCGTTTGCCAAACAAGAAGGACAATACTGAGAATTATTAATGCTCCTGACGTGTCGGCGTAGGTAATTATCTGGTGATTGCGGGAAAACAAAGCCGTTTGGAAAGGTAATGTTTTCGGTTTCGACATGTCGCGGCACGATCAATTCAGTATGCCCGTGTACACTGGCCCAATATGCTTTATAAGGCTCCAAACCTGTTAACGTAGCGATGGCTTCAAACATACCGGAGCGTTTCGGCCGTATAGGATTATCCCGTTCTATTAGGTATTCGCTGGTCAGCTTTTGGAATATATCTTCCCTATGGCCATTCGCAAAGGCCAGACGAAATAAATATGAAGCCAACGTTTCGTCTGCTAATAGTGCGGGGCGATAGAGGAAAGGTTTTAACTGGGTCATCTGTTGGTCAATACGCTAGAAACAGGCGACGTCCTTTTCTTGCGTGGCCGTGATCGGTTGCCGGCTCCATCCAGCCGGGAGGTTAAGGCGGTCGGCGTTAGGTTGGATAAATCAGAGGTAAATGGATTGGCCTCCTTGAGTACGTGGCGCTTTAACCGTTTATTATAGGCCTGATCCAACAATGTGACGGTTAGTACTTCTTGATCCGCCCTTTCTGCAAGGAGGGCCGCAAACCGCAGGAGATTCATAATATTCCCCACGATCCCATCGGTAGCATAATGCATCCGGGCTAATAAATCAGACTGTGACAATTCACCGGAGATAGACATACCAACTGCTTCTTGAGCATATAAAAGGAAAAGCTGAAAATCCTTGGCCGCCGCCTCGTTGTCCACACTCAATGGCGATAATGTTTCCCGAACGGCAAATAGACGAGAGAGCTGCTGGTTAGCGCGTAGAATTGTTTCGACTGTGTTTTGAATGCCCACAACGAGGTAAGGGATACCTGTCTCCTTAATCAGGACTTTTAGCCAGTCTGAGACTCTGGCCAGGATTCGATTGGTTTCCGCGTCGAATAGGTGGTGAAAATCGTCAAGAATGACCAACTCTACTTGACAGACTTTGAGGTAATGGATCAACCGAGCATTCATCATAGGCAATGTCCCTTTATGGGCCCCGGGATCTCCCAGCTCGGTTAGCATGTGGGTTGCCATAGCCTTGACAGTAACGGGCGATGGTGTCTCCAGGTAGAAGATTGGTATTCGTGTGCCATCCTCGGCGTCATAACGAGGAAACTCAGCGGCATAAGCACGGACCAATGTTGACTTTCCTGTCCCAGAGAATCCTTCCAGAGCCATACAAGAGGGATCGCCGGTCAAGCGTGTGGCTTCCTGGCACAATTGAATATCTTGATGCAATTCGTTGAACCTGGGATAACGAATTAATGCTGACCTCATAGAATCGTGAAGCGGTACCATCTCATCACCTCTTAAGGGCTCCGGGCAGCTCCAGGCTCCAGCCTTCATTATCTGACACAGATAGAGATTCAATCTCGTACCGAGCGGGCAAGCTCTCTATTGGAGGCGCTATTGAGCGATCGCCGTTTGCTGCTTCCCACCTCGCAACCTTTTTTCTGGTTTGTTTCCGTTTGCTGCGCTGTTTGCTCTGGTCGACGATTTCTTGGATTTTCCTTTTTGCCTCAGCCAGGGCTTTGATGTTAACACGGTCTCTGTGTGCCAAAACCTCCTTCCGAATAATCTGATGCGACCAAAGTGATAAACCAGCGGTGTAGTGTTGATCAAGCGCGGGGACTTTAATGTAAACTTGCTCAAAGGGGTCGAGGACGAACAGGTGACTCAAATCGTCGGGTAGGTATTTTATTTTTATCCTGGTTGATGAATGCCCTTGCCTGGCCTTATGATTCTTCAGCCGATATCGTAATAATGAGAGCTCGTCACAGTTATAGCGAAGGGACTCAAACTCGATGCCATAAGGGTTAATCGCTCGTTCGGCGGACCGAGCCAACAGGATGGATAGATCTTCAGGGTTTTCCGGCACGCGGGGGAAGAAACTCTGTTCTGTTGCAGCTTCCCAGCGCCTGGCCGGTACGGCGCCAAGTCCCCGATGAAAACTCTCTGCGTATACGTCAATTAAAAAAAGGTGGAGCAGTTGATTGACTTCTTCGCGGCGCAGCGAGGCATATCGTAAGCTGTCATAGTCTCCCTTTGCGGCAAAATTTGAAAATGTGGTTCCCGGCAGCATGTGAAAGAGACCGGTGTTGAGCGTGCTAAACATGCGTTCAACGGTAGCTTTGAAATGCGGCGTTTTAACTGGCAGTTGTTGCAAGACAACACCCAATGACAGGCAGGAGTTCCGAAGAGACGCACTGATAAACTCTTTGCCATTGTCGACGACCAGCATATTGGGAATGCCGCAAGCCAGCCATTTATGACTTGTCCCATACACCTGAATCACGTCCGGTTTAGGCAAAATTGCATGGTGCAAACAGGAGCTGACAGTCAGGTGACTGGGTGGCTCAAACCCCAGATAAAACCCTAGTGGATACCGAGTCGTCACGTCTAAACAATAGGTCAAGGTTAGCCGGCCGAGCGGAAGGTTATCTTCATCATCAACTACAAACAAATCTGTGAGGGTGTGATCAATCTCTACGCGTTCAAGAGGATACCGAGGGTATTCCATTTGCCCGTATTGGCTCAAGGCTTTCTTCGCTTCTCGGCGACCTTTTTTAGCGGTCAGTTTTCCCTCCAGGTCAAATTTGTCGACCCGACGCCAAACGGTTGTCCTTGAAGGAGGTGCGAGTTTCTCTCCTTCAGAACGTAGCCGATTCTCCATATCGATTCGTAGACACGCCTCATGCCAGATGTCATCGATTTTCACACGCTCCCTGACCAGATAACGCTCTTCAATAACGTTTTGGATGATCTTTTCAACCACGTCTCCACTTGATGGTTTGCTCTGGCGTTTTTGTGGGAGCAGCGCTCGCACGTCATTCCCACCGGCCGTGTAATCTTTGAGCCAGCGATAAACAGACGAAACGCTTACCGATTTTTGAGGGAAGATGTTTTGTTTCTGCGCGGCTTTTACAGCCTCTACTCGTTTGATGACGTCCTCCCGTTTTCGATCTTCCACTGGGATGTTAAGCAAGGGCTTTATAACGGCATATCGATAGTTAATGGTTGCTTGCTGCTCCGGGGTATAGTCTTCCAGAGTAACGGTTGGTGTGGGATTTGTTTTTGTGACTCTAGGTTGGGTAGTAAAAGATAAAGTGCCATTGGCCAGCGCGGCAAATAGAGTAATAAAAGCGGCGACTTCTACATGACCATCTAGTTGACTTTCCAACTCCAGCTGGTTTCTGGGCAGCAGTCGCCGGACGCGAAAAGGAACATTTTGCCAGATAAAATGGTTATCGGTTGAAAATCTCTGCGTACTCATTATTCTCCGCTCTCTGGAAATCCATGGTTATAAGTGAGTTGACGTTTATTGGGCTGGCAAAGAGGTCAATGTACAACTCATGAAAAAAAACCATTTGGAAAATCGCTGTGATGATCAGGTTTTTGTTTGAACCTTCTGAGCATGTCACAGCTTCTGCAATTTCCAGTACAGAGATACCGGTACGACTTACTTTTACTTCGTGAATTACCGCATTTTTTACGTTTGCTGGGATTGAATGCCGAGCAAATTGATACAGGAACTTGATGTTTGGAAGTCCAAGGCCCGCTCGTAGCATGTCATCGGTGACAACCTGATAGTTCGCAAAGTTTTGGGCGCACCAGGTCTTCCCAGCCATGAACTTAAGTTGATTTTCTGGTTTGTTCACCAATGGCTGTGGCTTACATTCAAGAATAATTGAGCAGCCATTGGCAAGGTCAGCCTGAAAGTCAGGTGTGTACGTGCGTTCCTTACCTTCATGGATGTAAGTGATGGCAAAAGGCTGTTCTGCGAATGATTTTACGTCAGGTTCAAATTCCAAGACGTAAATCAAGTCACGCTCAATGGTAGACTCAAACGCCACCATGCACCCCATCTTGGTAGATGGGAAATACCCAATGACGTTGCCGCCCTTATTTGAAACTTTACGAACAGCCATCATCTTTCTCGCAGAACATTCAAAACAAAATGAACGTGCGCGATGGTATCCTAAAAAACCAACTTTTTACAAGCGCCAATTTTCCTTCGAAAAACAAACCCTTCATGCCTTTTTCTCACTGACTTGAGTAGAGATGGATCTGGTTGTACAATGTTTCGTTTGTCTAATTGCAATATGATGCCTTTCGATGGGTTAAAAACGTTAATAAAGATGGGGGTTCAAGATCATATACGCCAGGAGTTGATCAAGAAGCAATCCGATTGTTTCCTCATGCAATGACGCCGTTGGCACCTCAACTCGTAAGGGGGGATATGACTCTCGTGGTTTCACATAGCAGGAGTAGAATTGTAATTCTATTTGCTCTACTTGAATTATCCCCTTAACCAGACGTGTCCTGCTCCCCCAGGGCATTAACGCGCTGAGGACTTCTGCATCGGTAAGTCGATCCGGAACAGGCTGTTCTATTATTTGGCCGGCCAGGCGCAAATATACTTGCGAGGCATTTGTACTAAAGGTTAAGAGCGGTAGCACAGATGGATCCTTGCACAAGTTCCAGATATCTTGCGTAGCCCTATTGTCTTGTTGAACCAAGTCCAGCAGACTTTTATTCCATAGGCAAAAACCTGGCGTTTCTGCCGTATGAAAAAACTGTTTGAAAAACTCAACTTCTTCATCGAGTACTACCGATTCTTTATCACTGGCTATGTCGGCGAGGGCAGGGAGCAAATAATTTTCAACGGTTTCTACGTGAATTCTGTTGCGATATCGATGTTTGTTGTGACAAGCATACAAACGAATTGTGGGTTGTTCGGAAAAGATTGGACTTACTAGTGGGCTCGCAGTCAACAAGCTTATTGTTTGACCTTCTAGCGTCTCGTAGGCCCAATCAATAGCTACATTTTCTGATGGCCATCGGGCTTCAGAGCACGTAGTGAACCATCCTTGGTCATTCATTTCCAGTGTGGGGGAGAGTGAAAATATCACGTTGCTACCGAAAGAGGCGGAAAATTGCGAGGGAATTAACTGAGGAAGCGTCTCTAAACAAAACGAAAACATGGCAATGATTTCGGGGTCGCTTATTTGTTTTGAGAAGCGTTGGATCACTTGTTTGATTCCGATCATCATGGGACTCTCTTATTGAATGAAGATGTGAGGGTAGGAAACAACCACAAAAAAAACGCCGCTTCCCAAAACCAAGAAAGCGGCGTCACGTGCCAAGCAATTACCAATCCGAACCTTTCCAGGCTCTTATGGATTTGGTAAACTTTTGCTAGCCCGCAACCTGTTGCTGCAGGTTTCGGGTTAGATGTCGGGGAGGTGTAGCAGCACCTTCCCGGCATCGGACCAGTTATGTGGTTGTCTCCTACCCCGTATTATAAGAAGCCGCTGACTGTCTTGTCAATTAAAAACGTTTGAAACATTTTGAAACCAATGTAAAAAAGAGTGTCCAGTCTCGTTTATGGTGAAATAGCTCAAAATTATGCCATTGAGATGATCTCAATATGTGTGAAACAAAGTTGCCGATACGAATGATGGTCTCAATTTCGGTGAATCATGTGATTATCTGATTCAAGCGGACTGGAATGGCACCCCCCCCCAAATAGTGAAACAAGCTGATATTTTCCTTTAGGACGATCTCATTTATTACGAAACCCTACAAGAAACTGGCAAAATTTGCAGGTTGGTCCAATCGGCCAGGTTGGACCAACCTGCTGCTTTATCCTCCCAAAGTACCATTCCCCCCCGCTCTCCCTCTGGCTAGAATTCCGGCAGTCGTGTCGGAATGAACCAGTCAATCTTTCCGACTCTTATTGTCAATCATCATCATTATGGGAGGCACTATGCCAATTAAATATTCCTTGTATGAAAATAACCTGACCAGCGATCCCGACGACTTCATGGCCTTTGTGCAGTCCTCGGGCACGGCCGAATTGGACGCGGTCATCGAGCGCATGATTCAGCAGGGGTCCACCGTCACCAGGGCCGATACGCTGAGTGTGTTGGAAGATTATTACACGGCCGTGGAGAGCATGATTCTGGAAGGCTGGAACGTCAACACCCCGCTGACGAACTTCAGCGCCAGCATCCGGGGCGTGTTCCACGGCCGTATCGACAGCTTCGACCCCAGCCGCCACCAGGTCAGCGCCGCCGTCACCGCCGGCAAACGCCTGCGCCAGACCATGAGCGCCCGCGCCCAGACGGTGAAGCAGGAGGCCCAACGGCCGTCGCCCAGCCCGTTGGATTACATCGACATCAACAGCGGCCTGCGCAACAGCGCCCTCACGCCCGGCGGCATGGGCCAGATCCTCGGCCATCGCCTCAAGTTCGACCCGGCCCAGCCAGAGCAAGGCATCTTCTTTAAGGCGGCCAGCGGCGCGGAGACCCGCGTCTCGCTGGTGGGGCGCAACATGCCCGGCGACCTGATGTTCCTGACGCCCGCCGATCTGGCCGCG
>Ga0116151_10000652_pt1 | contig 31928 bp, 23 predicted proteins | sample AD_UKC117_MetaG_FD_89893 | JGI IMG/M metagenome (GOLD analysis project Ga0116151, IMG submission 89893) | Active sludge microbial communities of municipal wastewater-treating anaerobic digesters from Hong Kong - AD_UKC117_MetaG | ecosystem: Engineered > Bioreactor > Anaerobic > Digestate... | reverse complement strand
GATTTCGTCGGGCGTCGGCGTTCCGAGAATGCCGGCGACGAACAGGGCCAGATCCTCGCCGTCCGTCGTCCCGTTGAGATCGAGATCGCCGTCCGCGGCGTTGGCGCACTGCTCAACGCAGTCATCCGGAATGCCGTCGTGATTGAGGTCTTCCTGGGTTCCCGCGTCGAATTCGCAGCCGTCCGGCGTCATGTCGCCGTCGCAGTCCTGAAGGACCTGGCAGCTGTCCGGAATCAGGTCGGGGCGAGCCCGGCCCCCGGTATCCGACAGGAACGCTTCGAGGTCGGCGAAGTTCTGCTGCGTGAAGCCGGGGAAGGCGCCGCCCGGATGGTCCGTCGGCGGCAGCAGCTTGTTCCAGATGAACACGCGCGTGCGATTGCGGATGTTCGGTCCGGGGAAGCCCATGCCACCTGTGCCGTCGGTATTGTGACAGCCCGCGCAGAACGTCATGAGTCGCGTCTGGCCCGCGGCGACGTCGCCGACGGGACCGCCGTCGCAGTCCGTCGAGAAGCCGCTGGCAATATCGCACTCATCGGGGATGCCGTTGCTGTTGCAGTCGGCGCTGGCCTGCGTCGCGAGGTCGATCGCGTCGTTGACTCCGTTGTTGTTGCAGTCGCAGGGCGTCACACCTTCTTCGCACTCGTCCGGAATGCCGTTGTCGTTGCAGTCGAAGCTCGTCATGTTGGCGATGTCTTCGGCGTCATCGATGCAGTTGACGTTGCAGTCGTCGATCTGCAGCTTGCAGACACGAACGGCGTCGATGCCGGCTTCGACGACACTCTGCGTGTTGGCGTCGTTGGCCGTGAACCGGATTCGCGTGTCCGCCGAAGGCGTCCATCCCGCTGACAGCAGGGTGTCCGTCTGAATCAGGTTCGTCGCCCAATCCAGGCCGTGATTCTCGTTGTGCGACGCGATCGTGAACCACGGGCCGCCCGTCCCGTTGTTGCTCATCTCGACGAGGATCATGTCATTCCCCTCCGTCGAGTTCAGGTTGAGGTAATAGGCGTAGCTGATCGCAATGCCCCCGATCGTCGTGTCGATCGCCGGAGAGATCAGCGTCACGCTGCCGCCATCGACGTCCGTGTTGCCCGCCGCATTCTGCGTCAGGTAGCAGGAACCGCTGCCGTCGAAGTCCGACACGGGATCGAAATCCCAGCCGGCGTCGTTGACGGGGACGCCGCGCTGCCAACCGCCGGAACTGGCGCCGTTGATCGTCGTCGTCCAGCCCATGTCCGTTTCGAAGTTGTCGTCCAGAAGTGTCGTTTCACAGACGATCGGCTTCGTCTGGCATTCACAGTCGCAGGTGAGACCGTCGGGGTTTTCGCAGTCCTCGCCGGGCTCAATGATGTCATTGCCGCAGATCGCCGCGTTCGGGTCGTTGCAGACGACCTTGTAGATCGAGCCTGCGGACGAAACGATATAGAGTTCGCCGTTCGCGTCTTCGCCGAAGGAGACGATCGACGAGATCGTTCCGCCGCCCAGCGGCTGAAGCTCCGTCGTGCGATCGGTCAGGTCGGACACTGTTGCGCCGTCGTAGCGGAAGGTGCGGATGTAATTGCCGCAGTAGTCCGCGTAGAAGTAGGTTCCGCTGAGCCAGGGGATATCGCAGCCGCGATAAACGTAGCCGCCCGTGATCGAGCAGGTGCCCGACTGGCCATGGGCTTCGACATGGATCGGATCCACGTATCCGCCGGCGTTCGGATCACAGCCGGCGTCGGAGGCGCCGGGTTCCGGCGTCGCGATGTCACCTTCGCGGCAGTCCCATCCGTAGTTTTCGCCGCCGATGCTGCCGGCGGGTTGGAAGTCAACTTCCTCGCGAGCGTCCTGTCCGACATCGGCGATGTAGAGATTGCCGTTCAGCCGGTCGAAACTGAAGCGCCAGGGATTGCGCAGGCCCTTGGCCCAGACGTCCGCCAGGAACGGGGCGCCCGGGTTGTCCGCCGCCTGATAGGTGGGCGGATTGTCGACGTCGAGTCGATGCATCTTGCCGAGGGGCGATGCGTCATTCTGCGCTCGCTCCAGCGGGTCGTTGGCGGAGCCGCCGTCACCCAGGCCCCAGTAGAGCCTGCCGTCGGGGCCGAACTGGATCTGGCCGCCGTTGTGGTTCGCGAAGTCCTGTGACACGGTCCGCAGAATCGTCGCGCTGCCGGCGTCGGCGACGTTCGGATCGCCCGCGGAGACGAGGTACTGGGCGACGACCGAATTTCCGGCCGTGTTCGTGTAGCTGATGTAGAACTTTCGATTGCTCGCGTAGTCCGGATGGAACGCCATGGAGAACAGGCCGCGTTCGCCACCCGCGACAAGCAGCCCCGACACGTCCAGGAACGGCGTCGGAAGGACGGTCGACGTGGCGAGGTTGAGAACCACGATCTGGCCCGTCTGCTGAACGATGAACAGGCGATTCGCATCGCCCGGCGCCGCCGTCGCGAAAACGCAGGTGCCCAGCCCCGAGGCGACGCGGACCGTGGTGAGTTCGCACGGCGTTTCGCACTCGTCGAGGATGTTGTTCCCGTTGCAGTCGCTGCTGGTCAGGTTGGTCAGGTCGTCGGCGTCTTCGACGCCGTTGTCGTTGCAGTCGATGGGATTGGCGCCGCCCTGCGGAATGATCGTTGTGCCCGAGGAGATCGTCGGCGTTCCCGCGCGCCAGTGGCTCATCGAGAGACTGCCACTGACGGGATCGACGTTGGTGTCGAACCAGAAGTTGTACATCGTTCCCCAGAGCAGGGCGTTCGAATTGGCGCCGACGTCCACCATTGTCCACGTGACCGCGTTGCCCGTGTGGGCGCCGATCCAGTCCGTGCCGTCGCGAGAGACATTGCCCTCGCCGTCACCGTCGTGATAGTCCACGTCATGGAAGCCGATGTTCGTCACGGAAGCGCCCGGGCTGACCGGAACTCGGATGCCCGAGACGCCGCGATTGCCGTTCAGGTTCTGAATCGCGTATTCGTAGTGCCACGTCGAGTCAGGGTTCTGCGTCGCCCTGGCGGCGATGATATAGAGACCGTCGCTGGGAACTTCGACATCCGTTTCGACGACTGTCGGGTCCGTGTCCTGCCAGGCGCGGATACCGGGCTGTTCGCGCATCGTCGAGCCCGTCAGGCTGAACGTGTACTCGTTCGTTCCGCTGGCCGAGACCAGGATCTGTCGATAGGAGGCGTTGTTGTTGTCGTTTCCGGCGGCCGCATCCTGCTGATGGATGTACTGGCCTTCCGTGAAGTAGAGCGCGCCGGGATTCAGCGTCGGATCAACATCCGTGTGACGCACCTGGAGTCGGCGTGCGACAGAGCCCGAGGCGGAGGGGGCGGATTCATTGTGATCGTGAATGCCCGTCGTCGGGTTGACGCGCCACTTGGGGCGGATGCTGCCCTGGCTGTTGTTCAGTGTGGCGCCATAGGGATCGCCGCAGCCGGGATTCATCTGCGTGCTCGGCGAACCTGTGCAGCCACATCCGCAGCCGTCGGTCCACGCGACGGCGAAGCCGTGCTTGAGCCAGGACTGACCGATCTGCTCGAGTCGGCCGTCCTTGAGGCGGAAGCAGTTCTGGGCGATGACGGGATGGATCGTTCCCGAGCTGCCCTGCCACGTGAGAATGGCGTCGCCGATGTTGCACGATTCGGTTCCGACGGAATACGTGTCATACCAGACGCCGTTGATGTTCTGGCTCGCGGGATTGCTGACGGAGGCGTACAGGTCGCCGACAATGACGTCCTGACCCGTTGACGCGTTGCAGTCCGTGCCGTTGTTGCCGCCGCGGGGAGCGCCGCCGGGGGCCGTCTGGCTCGGATCGTCGCCGCCGGCCCACGCCAGCGGAAGATGGGCCTGAAGTCGACCGACGCTTCGATTGGCGAGCGATGGAACGCCCAGGCGGTTTGCCATGTCCGCCGTCATGATCAGATCGGCGCCTTCCAGCGACAGTTCGTTCATCGGCTGGTCGACGATGGCCCGGACGGGATCGACCCGCAGCAGCGTCGCCTTGCTGGCCGTATCGATGAGGACCAGCGCCGCAATGTCATTGGAGGCGTCCAGGCGGAGGGCGAGCCCCGTGAGCGGAAGCCGCGTTCCGACTTCTATGTTCTCGATGACGAGGTCGCTTGTCAGCGTCAGGGCGCCGCCGGCGGTTGACGTCACGGCGCTGCCCGAGGACTCAAACGCGATCGAAGCGGCGCCATTGGCCGTCAGCGTCGCCTGATGGGTCGAAGTCGGCGTCTTTCGAGTCGCCACGAGGCGAAGTCCGGCCGCATTCAGCTGGTTCGCCTCGAATTCGATCGTGACAGATCCCTGAGAGACTTCCCAGGCGGTCTCAGCGATCGCCTGTCGCGACGCAAGGATGAGTGTGAGTCCAACGAGAACACGAATGTGCATTGCGAGCGCTCCTATGGTTGATGGACCGTCCAGATGCGACGGTCATCGGCTGGCCTGCGGGTTGACTGGTTTACGTAACGGCGCGCGACGTCGGAAAACCGCCAGCGTGCGAGTGTGACGGTGTCGCGCAAAACTGATTATAGGACGCGTGGATTAGCGCCTACTTTCCCTGTGCATCACCTACCTACCCCTACGAATGTTCTGCATTCTAGCTTTTGTGCCGACTGAATCAAGATTTTCAGCAGGGGGGAAGCGCAGAGAGCGGCGGGGCGCCGTGCAATGCGGGCGCCAGATCAAGGGGCGTTTACTCTTCCTTCGCCTTGATGATCTTCAGTTTCTGGTAGAAGCCATCCTCCTCCAGACGCTCAAGGTCGGGATCGGCTTCTTCCTTGTTGACGTAGCGCCCCAGCGTGACGCGCAGACCTTCCGGCGACGTCCCTTCCAGGCGCCACAGCTTGGGAGGGGGCGGCTCTTTGGCGGGACGGCCGCGTTTGGCGGCTGGTTTTCCGTCAGAGGATTCGGATTCTGACGACTCCTCTTCGTCAGACGACTCTTCCTCTTCGTCGTCTGAGCTCGCTTCCAACTCCGAATCTTCCGTTTCTTCGTCGTCGGTCACCAAATCTTCTTCGTCAGCCATCTGTCGAATCCTCTTTCCGAACAACCGCCCGTGGGGCGGAATCTACGCAACGTCAAAAATGACAACCCTTTCTTGGTCTTCTGTCAATAGAGATGGGCGTCAATCCGGCGTCGGGCTTTCGATTTGCGTGAATCCGGCGCGCCTGTGCTGGGATCGCGGATTTTATTTTTTTCCGGTAGCCGCGCAGCGTCGTCGTTCGTCATCCACGTCAGGAAGGTGTAGTGACTCGGCTGTCTGACGAGGAAGAGAAGTGGTTGACGTTGTGTCAAATTTCATCGCCTTCGAGTCGCCGGCGTCAAAACACCTTGTTTTTCACGGAAATCCCGCCCTTCAGCGGGTGTTTCGAGTTGAAATCGTCTCCGTGTTCATGTTGTAATCGTCGACACCTGTCTAAGTGTCGTTCGAGGCGCGTCAATTCAAATTCGGGAAGAGGTGGAACCGCACTATGAAAAAATCGAGAGTACGACTTCATGTTCCAGGATGGTTGTGTCTTTGTTCATGTACCCTGGGCCTGCTGATTGCGACGACCGCACACGCGCAACCGGCCTGCCCCTTTCCCGCCACACAGCCGCCCATCTGCGATCAGCTCACACCTTCTCCATGCAGCACGCCCGGCTCCGGAACCGAGTGCTATCCAACGAAAATCCGATTCAATCCCGCCGTCCCCGGATTGCTGGAAGCCGTTGATTGCGATTGTGTGACGCTGTTTGATTCATGCGGTCCCATCTCAATCGAAGGTGACGCGATTCGATGTCCGGGACCCTGCCTGCCGCCCTTCCCGGTCGGATCGATGTGTGAGGTTCGGGTGAACGGTGTGCCCACGGGGCAGAGCGCCGTCATCTTTACGAGCTTCCCACCCAATTCGGAATTCGACTGTGGCTGCTCCGGCAGCGAGCCGCAGGGCGCCTGCTGTCAGCAGGACGGCACGTGCGTTGTCGTTCCCGCCTCGCAGTGCAACGGAACCTATCTTGGCGACGGTACCGCCTGTCAGGGAACGGGCGCCTGCTGCTATGACGCGGATGGCGATGGAACCCCCGAGTCATGTCAGGTCGTCGATGAAGTCTGCTGTCAGATTTCCTTCGGTGGATCATTCCAGGGGTTTGGCGTGGCCTGCCAGGGCCCCGTCGCCTGTTGTTTCTCTGATGGTTCGTGCGCCGTCGTGGACCAGCTCTGCTGCGTCGCGGCGGGTGGCGCGCTGTCGCCCGCCGGCGCCTGTCTGGGTGACGGCAACGGCAACAACATCGATGACGGTTGCGAAGATCCGCAGCCGATGTGTCAGCCGACGCCCGATCGGCTTGCCTGTGAACAGACGATCTGCCCGGTCGCGGGACAGGAGTGTCTTCCGCGCTGCCTCCTTCAGCTGAATGACGGAACGCTTGTCGTCGACAAGTGCGAGTGCGTCAGCCCGAATGAGTGCCACCTCGAATTCGATCCGGCCACGGCCGCCTTCACCTGCGTCGGCTCCTGTCCGGCCGGTTTCATCTGCCAGACGACGACGACGACACTTGCGACAGGCGAAGTTCGCATCTGTTGCGAATGTGTGCCCGACAGTCCAGAAGTCTGCCCGATGAACGATACGCAGCCGCCCCTGTGCCAGCAGCTGCAGGCGACGGATTGCCAGTCAACGGACCCGACGAAGACATGTCTGCCGAGACAGATCACTGTCACGTCGGCCGGTCTCGTCGCCGACGAGTGCGTCTGCTTCGGTCCCGGCGATGACTGCGGGCCGATCACCTTCAACGGCACGATCGCTCGCTGCATCGGCCAGTGTCCGGTTCCGCCGAACAACCCGACTGATCTCTGTCTCGTCCACATCAACGGTGTGTCGACGGGCATGCCAAGCATCGATACGGCCAATCTTCCCACCGGGTCGGTTCTCGATTGTGGCTGCGGTGGTATCGACGTCATGGGCGCCTGCTGCCTGGAAGACGGCACGTGCGTCGTCGTCGCTCCCGCGCAGTGCCAGGGCGTCTATCTGGGTGACGGCACGTCCTGCCTGGGATCGGGCGCCTGCTGTTTCGACGCGGACGGGGACGGTGTTCCCGAAACCTGCCAGATTGTTGACGAAATCTGCTGCGAGTCCGTCTTCCATGGTTCCTTCAAGGGTGTCGGCTCGAGCTGCGCCGGCGACGTCGCCTGCTGCTTCAGCGATGGCCGCTGCATCGTGATGGACGAGGTTTGCTGCGTGTCGGCGGGCGGATCGCTCGCTCCGGCCGGCGCCTGTCTCGGTGACAACAACGGCAACAACATCGACGATGGCTGCGAGGACATTCCGCCTGACTGCCAGCCGACGCCGGATCGTACGGCGTGTGTGCCGACGACGTGTCCCGTCGCCGGACAGGAATGTCTGCCGCGCTGTCTGCTGCGCCTGAATGACGGCACGATCGTCGTCGATCTGTGCGAGTGCGTCAGCCCGAATGAGTGCCATCTCGAATTCGATCCGACGACGGGATCGTTCACGTGTGTCGGTGTCTGCCCGACAGGGTTTATCTGCCAGACGACGACGACGACGCTTCCCACGGGTGAAATCCGAATCTGTTGCGAGTGCGTTCCGGAGAATCCGCCGGAGGGCGCCTGCTGTCTGCCGGATGGAACCTGTGTCGTCGTTCCCGCATCGATGTGCAATGGAAATTACCTCGGTGACGGAACGGCGTGTCTCGGCGTTGGCGCCTGCTGCTACGACGCCGACGGCGACGGTACCCCCGAAACCTGCCAGGTCATCGACAAGGTCTGCTGCGATCTGATTGCCGGAAGTTCCTTCAGCGGCGTCGGCTCGCTTTGTCTTGGCGATGTCGCCTGCTGTCTGCCGGATGGTCGCTGCGTGGTTCTGGATGAAGTGTGCTGCGCTTCCGCGGGCGGCGTCGTGCCGCCGGGTGGTGTCTGCCTGGGCGACAGCAATGGGAACATGATCGATGACGCGTGCGAAAGCACGCCGATGTGCGCCGTCCGACCGGATCGCCAGGGCTGCGAGCCGACGGTCTGTCCGAACCCCGGCGAAGAGTGCCTGCCGCGATGCGTCCGCATCTACCAGGACGGGACGATCGTTGTCGAAACGTGCGAATGCACGAGCCCGGATCTGTGTCACCTCGAATTCGACGCCGCGAACAGCACGTTCCAGTGTGTCGGCGACTGCCCGCCGGGCTTCGAATGCACGACGTCCTTCACCGTCGATCCTGTCGATCTTTCGAAGGTCTTCTGCTGCGACTGTCGGCCGGTTCCGCCGACACCCTGTCCGCTGCCTCCGACGGGCCCCGGCCTGTGCGCCGCGCTCCAGCAGACGCAGTGCGAGACCACGGAACCCGGCCATGTCTGTCTGCCCCGCAAGATCTTCATGACGGCGGACGGACCCATCGCCGAGGAATGCACCTGCTACGGTCACGGCGATGAGTGCGGACCGATCTCGGTTGAAGGCAATATCGCCCGATGTCTGGGCGTCTGCACGGTTCCGCCGAACAACCCCGGCGACCTCTGTCTGGTTCGGATTGACGGTGTGTCCACCGGCATGCCGAGCATCGATACGACGACGGTTCCCGTGGGCGCGTCGCTCGACTGCGGTTGTGGCGGCGTTGAGGTCATGGGCGCCTGCTGTCAGGAGGACGGTACCTGCGCCGTGGTCCCGCCGAGCCTGTGCACGGGCGTCTATCTTGGCGACGGTACCGTCTGCGGTGGCGTCGGCGCCTGCTGCTTTGACGCCGATGGCGATGGGCTGCCCGACAGCTGCGAAGTCGTCGATGAAGTCTGCTGCGACGCCCTGTATGGCGGAACGTTCCAGGGTGTGAACACGCTGTGCGTCGGAAAGGGCGCCTGCTGCTTCGACATTCCCGGTGGACCGATCGGACAGTGCATCGTTGTCGATCGCATCTGCTGTGATGATGTCGGCGGTGTCTTCCAGGGCCTCGGCACGATCTGTCTTGGCGACGCCAACGGTGACGGCTTCGACGACCTGTGCGTGCCCGTCGATTGTGGTCCGACGCCGGGTGGCCAGAGCTGCAACCCGGTCGTCTGTCCGGATCCGGGGCAGGAATGTCTGCCGCGATGCGTCATGGTCTACGACGACGGAACGATCGAAATCGTGGATTGTGAATGCCGATCCCCCAACGAGTGTCATCTCGAGTGGACGCCTGGCGCGGATCCGATCTGCGTCGGCGATTGTCCGCCGGGCTTCCGCTGCGAAACTGAAGTCGTGCTGACGCCGATCGGTCGTCGCATCTGCTGCGACTGCGTTCCGGATCCGCCGGAATGCGAGCCGACGGATGACGCGACGGACTGCAAGCCGCACATCTGTCCGAATCCGGACGAGCACTGTGTCCCGCGATGCGTGCGTGTGACGGCGAACGGACAGGTTGTTGTTCTGGATTGCGACTGTCGAAACCCGGATGAGTGCCGCGTGTCGGATTTCGCCGCCGGCGATCTGCCGGTCTGCACGGGCAACTGCCCGCCGGGAGAGCAGTGCGTCGAAAACCTGGTCATCAACGCGGACGGAACCATCGAGCTGTGCTGCGATTGTGCGGTCATCGAATGCGAATGTCCGGGCGACATGAATGGTGACGGCGTCCGCAACGGTCTGGACATCGGCGGCTTCGTGCGATGTCTGCTCGGGGCCCCGCTGCCGGTGGACAACTGCGCCTGTGCCGATGTGGATGAAGATGGCGACGTCGATATCGATGACGCCTCGGCGCTCGTGGCCGTGATCCTGTCGAAGGCCCCGTGTCCGAAGCAGGAACTCTGTCCGCCTCAGGATCTCCTTCTGGATATCTCGACGGGTGTCGACGCCAACGGCAATGTGATCCCGACCGGCCAGCCCGACGATCAGTGGGAGGTTCTCAGCGAACCGCCGCCTGTCGGCGTTCTGCCTCGACCCGCCGTCGTGATTCCGCCGAACGGCGCCTGGAATACCATTCCCGGTACCCAGTGGATCAGCGCCAACGGCACGGGCCCCAACGGCACCTATGTGTATCAGCTGTGCTTCTGCCTCGACAAGCGATTCAGCAATCCGGCCCTGGACATGATGATCCGGGCGGATGATGAATTCGATGTCATCCTCAACGGCAATTTCCTCGGAACCTGGGGTGGCTGCTTCAACTGTCCGACGCCCGTCGGTCTGACGTTCGCCAACCCGAACCTCTTCCGACCGGGTGAGAATTGTCTGCAGATCGTCGTGCGAAACCTCGGCGGCGTCGTCACCGGCTTCAACATGCAGGGCTCCGTCCGCGCGACGGATGGCCAGTGCTGCTGTGAGCCGGACGATCTCTTCCGGGATTTCGCCTCAGGTGTTGATGACACCGGCGGCCTGATCGCCAGTGGCGCCGATGACGACACGTGGACCGTGACGGTCGACGCGGCCGGTGGAACGGTTCCGCGGCCGGCGACAGTCATCAATCCCAATTCCGCGTGGCTCACGATCCCCGGCACCAAGTGGATCGCCGCCAGCTACACTGGACCCAACGGTGTCTACACCTACGAATACTGCTTCTGTCTCGAAAAGTGGTTCGAGAACGCGCGACTGATCATGGATCTGCGGGCCGACGATAACGCCGAGGTGTACCTCAATGGCAATTTCGTCGGGGCCACGCCATTGACCTACGCGTTCAACACGCCGCTGCCGACGCACATCGACGTCACGAATCAGACACTCTTCAGAGTCGGAGAGAACTGCATCGAAGTCGTCGTCCGCAACACGCACGGTGTGGTCACGGGTGTCAACATCGCCGGATCGATCACGGCCCGAAACGGTCTCTGCTGTGACGATCGCGCCGAATGCGGTCCGCGACCCGATGGTCTCGCCTGTGAGCCTGTCACGTGTCCGGAATCCGGCCAGACGTGCGTTCCCGTTTGCTACAACGTAAACGGCGACAGCGTCACGGTGATCGATTGTGACTGCCGCCAGCCGGATGAGTGCCACGCGGTCTGGCCGGGCACGCTGCCGGCGCAGATTGTCTGCGAAGGCATGTGTCCTCCGGGAATGGACTGCGTCCAGCGCGTCACGCAGCGGGCCGATGGCAGTGTCGATTACTGCTGTGAGTGCGTCGAGAATCCGATCACGGGCGCCTGCTGCTTCAGCGTCGGCGGTTGTGTGATCCTCTCGCAGCAGGCGTGTCAGTCGCAGGGCGGCGTCTATCTGGGCGACTTTACGTCGTGCCTGGGTGATCAGGCGTGCTGTCTGCCGAATGGCGCCTGTGTCGATACCGACGCCCTGTGCTGCGAACTGGTCTACGGCGGTCTGCCGCAGGGACCGGGCTCCGTGTGCCTTGGCGACGCCAACGGTGACGGTCGCGACGACCTGTGCTATCCGCCGACATGCAGCCCCGTGCCGGGCACACTGCGATGTCGCAACGTTCAGTGCCCCGAATTGGGCGACAAGTGCAAGCCGCGATGCGTTCGTGTCGAACTGGGCACAACGTACGTGATCGAGGTGCTCGACTGTGAGTGTGTCGGCCCGAACGACTGCCACATCGAGATCGACTCGCTGACGCGTGAAGCCACTTGTGTCGGTGGCTGTGTGGGCCTGAACGCCTATTGCCACACGACGTTCGTGGATCTCGGCGACGGCACGGCGAAGATGTGCTGCGAGTGCATCGAGATCCCCGAGCCGTACTCGTGCTGCAACGCGGAAACGGGACAGTGCCTCGACCTGATTCCGGGCGCCACGTCGTGCCCTGTGGGCTACACGCTGGTTGCCGGCCCCTGCGGTAACCTCCAGGCGTGCTGTCTGCCGAGCGGCGTCTGCCTGGATACGTATCTTGCATGCTGCGTGGACATCGGTGGAATCCCGATGGGCGCCGGTACGTCCTGTGCGACGACGGTCTGCCCCGCGCCGATCTGTCGCCCGATTCCCGGAACGACGCGATGTTCGAACACGATCTGCCCGATCGCCGGCCAGGAGTGCCTGCCCCGATGCGTCCGCATCGAGCCGGGGACGACGAACGTGATCGAGGTGATCGACTGCGATTGTGTCAGCCCGAACGAGTGCCACATCGAGGTCGATCCGGCGTCGAACTCCTTCTTCTGTGTCGGCGCCTGCCCGCCGGGCATGACGTGTCGGACAATCGTCTCCGATCTTCCGGACGGCACACAGCAGGTCTGCTGCGAGTGTGTCGACGATCCGACACAGCTCGCGTGCTGCAACATCGATACGGGTGAGTGTCTCGATCTTGCCCCGGGCACGACGCAGTGCCCGCCCGGCTTCTCGCTTGTGCCAGGCCCCTGCGGAAACCTGATCGCCTGTTGTCTGCCCGACGGCACGTGTATCGACACGTTTGACGCCTGCTGCTCCGAGATGGGCGGAATGGCTCAGCCGGCCGGCGTGACCTGCGAATCGTCGCCCTGCGGCCTGACCGTCAATTGTCTGCCCGTTCCGGGGACGCCGTTCTGCTTCGATACCGTCTGTCCGATTCCCGGGCAGGAGTGCAGACCTCGATGCGTGAAGACGCAGCCCGGATCGACGTTCGTGCTCGAGGTGGTCGACTGCGAGTGTGTGAGTCCGAATGAGTGCCACATCGAGGTCGACGCGGCGAACAACTGGTCCTGCGTCGGCGCCTGTTCGACGCCGGGGGCGTTCTGCCAGACGATCATCACGGACAACCCCGATGGAACGATCACCATCTGTTGTCAGTGCATGATTCCGTAGCGGGATCCGGCTGATCCGGCGCCCGGGCCCGGGAAACCGGGGCGCGGGCGAGTCGATTCAACCCAACGCGAGAGGAGAATTCGCGATTCTCGGCCGGCGGCGCCTCCAAACGGGCGTCGTCGGCCTTTTTTGCGTCTGACGCGTCGCTAAATCCGGCGCGCTGAGCCGCCGATGCAGATTGAATCGGGAACGTTCAGCATCGCGCCGGGTTGGTTGGATGCGCGGCGAACGCCTGATGGTGAGGATGATGGGTATGCCCGAACACCAATATGCGCTCGGCGTCATCGGCAGTGGTCACATCGCCGGGATCATCGTGCGCCGCCTGATCGACAGCGGGTATCTCGCGGGCGATCGAATCCTGATGACGGAATCGCGCAATCTCGAGGCGCATCCGCTTCCCGTCAGAACGACGCGTGACGCCGGGGAGGTCCTTCATACGGCGCGAATCGTGATGCTCTCCGTCACGCCACAGAAATTCGCCGAGGTCGCCGCATCGCTGCGGCCATTGGCCTCCGCCGATCCCATTTACCTCAGCGTGATGGCGGGTGTTGAGACGCGTCGTATCGCGGAGGCGCTGGGCGCCGGCGATGTTCGCGTCGTTCGGGCGATGCCGAATCTGCCGTTCAGCCTGGGGCGCGGCGTGACGGGGCTCTGTCGGGGCGAACGCGCGACAGCCGATGACGTCGAAGAGGTTCGGCACCTCTTCAACGCCGGCGGTGTTTCCGTCGTCCTCGATGATGAGAATCTGATGGACGCCGTGACGGCGGTCGCCGGGTCCGGGCCCGCGTATTTCTATTACTTCGTCGAGATGATGATGGAAGGCGGCGTCGCCGCCGGACTGAAGCCCGAAGACGCGCAGGTCCTCGCGGCCCACGCGTGCGTCGGCGCCGGGGCGATGCTTCTGGAGCGGGACGCCTCACCAAAGGAACTCCGCGAGGCCGTCACCAGCCCGGGTGGCACCACCCAGGCGGCGATGGACACGCTCGCGGAATCAAAGGTCGCCATACATGTGCGCGACGCCGTGCTGGCGGCGTTCGAGCGGGGTCGTCAGCTGGGTCGCATGGCCGGGCAGCCCTGACCTGCGGGGCGATCGACAGCGTACTTCTTCCCCATCGCCTGATGGAGCCGGCCCGTCGCCTCAAACGCTGAGCAGGCCGATTCGATCAGCGTTGCCCTGTCTTCCTCTGACCAGTCGATGGCGTTCATCGCCTCTTTGAATGCGCCCCAATAGGCGTGCTGATTCTCACCATAGGGATCGAAGTACCGAAGTCCGCCGTCGGCGAGGTCGTAGGCCTTGCGAAGCGCCCGAGCGATGTACCTCGAGCCGTTGTTGCTGCCCTCGAACACGTAGTGAATGCCGAGCAGACCCACGGGGGCCGTGGCGGCGTATTTCTCAATCTGCGCGACAAATTCCGCCGTTGCCGGATTCGCTTCGACGCTCTCGGGATCAACGCCGAAGTAGGCGAGATCCTCGCGCAGGTAGGGTTCCTGGAACTGGTAGTCCAGGACGACGTCCTTCCAGGCGGGATGCGCGGCGATCGCCGCGCGAAGATGTCGTTCCAGTTCGCGATGTATCACGAGGAACTGGCCGAGAAGGTCGACAAACGCCTCCCGCGGCAGTCGTCCCATGACGAGTTCCTTGTTGAATGTTCCGTGTTCTGTGGCGTCATGAAGCGACTGTGTCGCGTTCTTCAGTTCAGGCATGACAGCGGCGGTCATCAGGTGGCGTCTCCATGTGTGGGTTAGCGGCGCCGCGCGTCCGGGCGTCGCGGTTCATGATCATTGTCTAGTCACTGACTCGGATCGCCAGCAGGGCGGGGATGACCAGCCAGGCCAGTCCCTTGACGACAAAGAAGGCGAGCCCCCAGGCGCCGAGTCGTGCGAGTCTCCGGCGGCCTCGACCGGCGTCCGGGCCAGGGTTCCTTGACTTTAGCGCGCGATCGTTCATCAGTGGCCTCCCGCAGGTGGTTTTCACGATATTGAGACTCAGTCTCAAGTAGTGGCGAATCTTAGGGAGCGTCGCGCCGGGCGTCAATGGATTTCTCCCGCGGCGCCCATTGCGCCGTGGCGAGCGTGACAGCGGCGGACGGGTTTCCCCCGCCCGCGCCATACGATGTCGAAACGGCGCCAGAATTCGGCGGCCGGGCGGAATGGAAATGAGGCGTGGCGGCGACGGCGGCGGCCCGAAGGGCGCCATGACTCGCCCAAGTATCGAAAGTATCAGACGTTGGCGCTTTTCCGGACGGTCACAGAATCGCCGGCGTGCGAGATCTTGAAAGACAGTTGGTGATGCGGGTAATATCCCTAGAGCGGGAAGGCGCAACGCCTGACCTCGCGTATTAGTCCCACCTGAAACAGCCCGCCGACGCAGGGACCCATGGGAGGAAATGTCTCGATGACGCGCAGTACCAGACGGAAGATCAAGCTCGCCGGCTATCTGACAGCCGGAGCGATGCTCCTGCAGTTCGGCCAGGCGTGTGCGGTGGTCAGCAGTGTTGCCACGGCGGGTGTCTCCAGCAGCGGATTTCTGATCGACAACAACGGTTATTTCCTTGGCCTCTTTAATGTCTGCGGCGCTGAGAACATTCAGATCGTCGATGAGAACGGCATTCAGCAGGGTGATATCGTGAATTCAGGGGATGATCTGATGTTCGGCTGTCCGGCCCGTCAGGTTGTCCAGACCGGCGGCTGATTCGAAGTGAACCCCGTGTGAGCGGCCTTTTATGGCGCCATGCGACAACAAAACGACCCAGAGACGCTCGCAGATTTGAAAGGACCCTTTCGATGCGTTGGACAAAGAAAAAGAACCGCCTTGCGTTGGCGGCAACCGCATTTCTTGCGGGCGGCACGGTACTTCAGTCGAATTGTGCGAATGCCCTCTACTCGCTGCCGATCTGCGGCACGGTGTTGACCTTCTGCACGCCTTCCGACCAGCTGAATATCCTGTTTCCGCTTCTGGAAACACCGGACTTCAGCACCGACCCGACCTGCACGATTCCGCTCGGTTGTGGCGCGGGTGACGAGAACTTCTTCAACCTTCCCGATGGATTCAATCCTCCGGGTGGTGGCCAGCCGGTCGATCCCGCGGATGGCGATCAGGGCGGCCAGGGTGGCGGCGGCGGCGGCGGTATCTAGCCGATTCGCAGCCCGACCTGATTGAGAACAGAGTATTTCACGCCCGGTCGCGCCAAGTTGGCGCGACCGGGCTTCTTTTTTTGCGCCGACGTCAGATGTCGCGAGAGGGTGTTCGAGCGCGTCGATGCGCTCAGCTTCTGCTCAGACGCGTCAGCCCATGCGATTCACGGATCCCGTTGGCTTCCGCAAACGCCGCATCTTCGCCGGAGAGGATTCGAATGACCTGGCTTTGCGACACGCCGATCGTTTCGGCAACTTCCTTCAGAGATCCGCGATTCAGATGAACGTGATCGAGGATCGCCGCGATGACCATCGGAAAGTCGTCGTTCCTGTCGGACAGTCGAAGGCGCCCGTCAGACGTCACATAGGCGCGCGTCAATGCCGCCAGATCGACGATACCCGCGTCCCGGGGGCGAAGCCGAATGGCGATCGCCATGCGAAGACGGCGAAGCGCCACGCGCTTGTTGGCGTGCTGCGAGCGACTCTCCTCGCTGATGACCATCAGACCGCTCGGCGGATGCCGCAGACGAACCGCCGAACTGGTCTTGTTGCGCTTCTGCCCGCCCGGTCCGCTCGCCCGATAAGCGTCGATCGCGCACGCGCTCAACAGCGTCGAATCCTCGGCGACAAGCCAGTCGTTGCGCTGGGCGGTCGTGATGTCGATCTCGTTCTTCTCCATGGTTGCGCCATCATACCGCCGGGCGCCGGTTTGCTCAGGCGCCTGTAGCCGGTGTCGCAGCGGCGCGCGGCGCCCGTCAGGTATGATGTCCACCATGCGAATCCTCGCGCTCGAACCCTACTACGGCGGAAGCCACCAGGCGTTCATTGACGGATGGCGAACGCGAAGCCGTCATCACTGGATGCTCCTGACGGCGCCGGCCCACAAGTGGAAATGGCGGATGCGCCACGCCGCGCTCACATTCGCCGACAGGCTGCGAGACAGTGCGCCTGCGCATCCCTGTGACGTCGTCTTTGCGACGGACATGCTGAACCTAGCGGAGTTCAGGGGCCTGGCGCCCAGGCCGATTCGGGACCTGCCGACGATTCTCTACTTCCATGAGAACCAGCTGACGTATCCATTCCGTGAGGACGAGCCGCGCGACCTGCACTTCGGATTCACAAACATCCTCTCGGCGCTCGCCGCCGACGCCGTCTGGTTCAACTCCGCGTTTCATCTCGAGGACTTCCTGGCGGCTGCGGGGGATCTGCTGAGTCGCATGCCGGATCACACGCCGAAGGGCGCCGTCGACGCAATTCGGGCGAAGTCGATCGTCATGACGCCGGGGATCGAAGTTCCCGACGTGATTCCGGCGCCCGACTCGGAGCCAAGACCGCTTCATATCGTGTGGGCCGCCCGCTGGGAGCATGACAAGAACCCCGAGGACTTCTTCGCCGCGATCCGCATCCTCGCGGAGCGGGGCGTCGCCTTTCGACTCAGCGTGCTGGGGCAGCGGTTCAGGGAAACACCGCCGATCTTCGACGAGGCCCGTGACCAGTTCGCCGATCGAATCGATCATTGGGGATTCCTGGCGTCGCGCGACGCGTACTTCCGCGCCCTCACCGACGCCGACGTGTTTGTGTCCACGGCCCACCACGAGTTCTTTGGACTTGCCGCCGTCGAGGCCATGGCCTGTGGTTGCGCGCCGCTGCTGCCGGATCGACTCGCGTATCCCGAACTCCTGGCGCGCAGTGACGACTTGCGTGCGATCAGCCTCTACGACGGTACCGCGCCCGCCCTCGCAGACGCCCTTGAGCGGATGGCGGCGGACCTGGCGGGACCGAACTGGCGAGCATCCGTGGACGCGGCGACAAGGCTGGGGCGACTGCACGCGTGGTCATCGCGGACAATGGCGTTCGACGATGCGATCGCCGCGACGGCTCGCCGCACGGACAATTCATTCGCCCAGGGCTGAAGTGATCACAACGCGCTATCGGGCGACCTGTTGGTCGCCGTCGTACGCGATGCGCTTATGACGGCTGACCACCATGTCCCAGTCAAAACGATGCGGTGGCTGAAGGTAGTGGTCGTACGCAGCCGCCATCTGGCGGGCCACTTCGTCGAAGGGGACGGCGCCGAACCCGGCGCCCATGGCCGGGAAGGCGACGGTGTTGATTCGATTCTCTCCCGGATGCTCCACGTTGTGACGATAGACCGCGAGCAGCGCCGCCCACGTTGCCACGTAGACCTTGTCCGTTCCATTGATCGACCCCGGGACGCGCATCGTCGGCGAGTGCCCGACAAATGGATAGCCGGCGGTTCCCGTTGGCTCGATGAAACACGTTCCGATCGGTTGTTCGCCCAGGTAGTCGTTCTGTATTCGGAGCTGTACGCGCCGCATGAGGTCGTCCCCATGGAAATGGACGACGGCGGCGTCGATGCCGGCGTTCATAATGCCGAACGCGTTCCCCGCCGTCACAAAGCAATAATGGGGCGGCAGGTCTTCAAAACGGGACTGAATGACTCGGCACGATGGAAGTGGGGAGAACCGACGGCGGAACGCGTCGCACATCGCCGTCTCCGGGTGGATCAGCCACAAGTCGATTGGAAGCGCCATCGTTGGCGGAATCGTACACGATCCGCCGTGCGACGAAACGGATCGATGGCGATGAACTTCAAATTGGTCGCTCGAAACACGTCATTCCATTCGGCGCCAGGCGCGACCAAGGCGCCATTCGAGCGCCTGTTTCGCGGAGCGGTGGGCTGGGAGGATTACCGACAATCTCGCGAGGTCCGATCTTCCCGGATGAACCAAAAAAAAAAGGCCCGCCGATCGACTGACTCGATCGACGGGCTCATTCGTGAAAGGCCGCTGTCAGCGCAGCCACGTTAGCTGCAGCTTACAGCAGCCTGGTACAGTCACTCGTCATGGATCACCTCCTTAGCAAAGGGCTGGTCTCTCGATCGCGATTGGGTGAGTGTTCCACTTCGCGTCGAGCCTTGCCCTCGTTCGGCGACCGTCGCCACCGAACACGACACATCCGATCACCCGATCGGAAGAGACGGTTTCGATTCCACCGCCCGTCGGACGCCCATGTTTTGTCCGACGCGTCGGACGGCCTCGCCGCCGTCTAATCTAAGCGTAGGAAAACTCACGCCGATGCGTCAAGAAAAATCTGAGTTCAATCGTGACGGACCGCGCCATTTTCGAATCTGTGACGCTTTATCCGTCACTTGTCGGCGGGCGCGCGATGCGATCGACGATTGACCACTGTGGAAACGACTCCCCCTGATCGACCCGGCGGCGGGGGCGGCGCGAGGGATCGTGTGGCGGGCCGCGGAACGCGCCAGACGCCGCTTCGGGCGGCCCTGATTATCGGCTCGCATCAGGCCGGCGTCGCGCGTCCCGCCGAGCGGATAATTCGGAATAGATTTATAATCCTCGATCCCCGATTGCGGGGCGACAACAAGATCGACAGCAGGATGTTGGAGGTGCGCAGATGACGCGGAGTGTGATTGTCGGGGCGAAGCGAAGTCCGATTGGCCGTTTCCTTGGGTCCCTGAGCGGCCTGACGGCGCCGGAAGTTGCGGCGCAGGTGGCAAAGGATGTTGTACAGACTGTCGGATGCCCCGTTGAGGATATCGACTGGGCCCTGGTCGGACAGGTGCTGCAGGCCGGCGTCGGCCAGAACCCGGCGCGACAGGTTGCGCTGAAGGCGGGGCTCCCCGTCACGATCACGGCCGTGACCGTGAATCAGGTCTGCGGTTCGGGACTTCGGGCCGCGATGAACGCCGACAACAACATCCGACTGGGTGAGGCGAGCATCATTCTGACCGGCGGCATGGAGAGCATGTCCAACGCGCCGCACTACATTCGGAACCATCGCACCGGCGAGAAATTCGGTCACGCCACGTTGCAGGATGGCATGCTCTTCGACGGGCTGACCTGTCCCTTCGAGGGCTGGGCGATGGGATGCGCCGCCGAGTACATCGCCGAGAAGTACGGTGTCTCTCGGGAAGACCAGGATCGATTCGCGGTACAGAGCCATCATCGCGCGGCCGAGGCGCAGAAGGCGGGGATGTTCAGGGACTACATCACGCCGATCGAGATCCCGGGCCGCAAGGGCGCCACGACGATCTTCGATCAGGATGAGACGATTCGCGCCGATGTCACGCTGGACGATCTGGCCAAACTGCGGCCGGCGTTCCAGAAGGATGGCACTGTCACGGCCGGCAATTCCTCGCAGTTGTCCGATGGCGCTGCGATGGCGCTGCTCACGAGTGAAGAGGAAGCGGCGAAGCGAGGTTGGCGGCCCATCGCCCGTGTCCTCTCACACACGACGCATGGCGTCGAACCGAAGGAACTCTTCATTGCCCCGGTCGGGGCGATTCGTACCGCGGTCGCCAAGGCCGGCCTGACGCTGGGCGATATCGACCTGTTTGAGATCAACGAGGCCTTCGCCGCCCAGATGGTCGCCTGCATTCGACAGCTCGAGATCAGCGAGGAACGTGTGAATGTCTGCGGCGGTGGCGTCGCCCTGGGACATCCCATCGGCGCCAGCGGAACGCGCGTCCTCGTGACGCTGCTGAACCTGATGGATCGTCGCGACGCCCGATATGGCGTGGCGTCGCTCTGCCTGGGCGGAGGCAACGCGGTCGCGATGGTGCTTGAACGCGTGAAGTAGAACTGCGGGGCGGGCGGGGTCGAACCCCGAACGCTCTTTACATTCGGGTAAAAAGAAAGGATGGAAGGCGCCGCCGTGGCAAGAGCGCCTTCCATCTTTTTTTGAAGCCTTTGAGCTCAAAGGCGTCGGCTTTCATTCGCTTCACCCATCACAGAGTGGGCGACGAAAACCAAAGGTTGTTGGCTACTTATCGTCGCTTCTTGGTCGCCTTCTTGGCGGCGGCCTTCTTGCGTCGCTTCTTGCCAGCCTTCTTGGTGGCCTTCTTCTTCGTAGCCTTCTTTGCGGCCTTCTTCGTGGCCTTCTTCTTCGTGGCCTTCTTCTTCGTGGCCTTCTTCTTGGTGGCGCTCTTCTTCTTCTTAGCCATTAGCGTCACCTCCTTTCTGTGAAAAAAGTCTAGAGACAGCCAAAACGTTGTCAACTAAAAACTTGACCGTCTTACCTAATTTCTTATTCGGCGCCTTCAACCGTTTTCATGAATAATGGGCGCATGACTTGCAACGAAGAACACGATCAACGCGCGCCGCGCGCTGTCATCTTTGATCTCGATGGAACACTCGTCGACTCGTTGAATGACATCGCGAGCGCCATCAACGAAGCGCTCAACAACATCGGTCTCGCGCAGGTCGACGTCGCGCGCGTTCGCACCTGGATCGGCAATGGACTTCCAATGCTGTGTCGGCGCGCCGCGACCTTTCACGGCGCGGAAGACAGGTCCGATCAACTCCTGCGCGAAGCGGCGCGCGCCTATGACACGCACTGTGTACGAACCACAGGGCTCTATCCCAACATGTTGAAAACACTGGACTTACTGGCGGACGCTGAAACGCCGATGGCCGTTCTTTCGAACAAGCCCGATGCGTTTGTCGATCGCATCATCTGTCATCTCTCGCTGCAGAAGTACTTCGTCGCATGGCGTGGTTATCGCACGGAGATCGACAAGAAGCCGGCGCCGCATGTTGCGTTTCAACTCGCCGAACAGATGCGCATGGCGCCGGAAGATGTCGCTTTCGTCGGCGACTCCGTCGTCGATATCGAGACGGCGCGGAACGCAAACATGCGCCCGATCGCGGTCTCCTGGGGCTTCGAAGACCTCGAAAAAATTTCTGAAAAAAATCCGGATTGGGTCATCGATGACGCGCTTGCGCTGCTGAAGATTCTTCAGATCGATATCGGGGATTTGACGGATGGTCGAGACTGAACGTGATGGGCGCGACCGCGCGCGGGTCAGGGTGTGCGCCGTTTGTCGCGCCGTTTAACGACTCGCTGGACGACCCGTTGCGCCCGCTTCGAACGGGCGCCGGCGGCCATGACGCCGCGCTTAATCGGACCCTGCGAGCCGCGTCGAATCAAAGACCGGGCCTTCCGTGCAACACAGCGCATAGCGCCAACCTTCGTCGGCGGCGCTGTCACTCACTCGAACGACACATGACTGACATGTTCCCATGCCGCAGGCCATGACCCGTTCAAGCGCGAGTTGGCAGGGGATTCCGTTCGCGTTGGCAAGCCTGGCGATCGCCTCAAGCATCGGCTCGGGACCGCAGGCGTAAATGATGGTTGCGCCTGGATGGCTCGCCTCCAGCGCGGGGCGCATGGCGTCCGTGACGCGTCCGAAAAGTCCGCAGGAACCATCGTCCGTCGTGATGATCGTGTCGATGCCGTGTTCGGCGAACTCGGCGGCGCAGGGCGTGAATTCCGGAACATTCTGTGGTGTTTTGGTGAGCGTCAGGGGAATCAGCGATTCCGTTTGTGCGCCGAAAATCGCGCGCGTCGGAACGCCTTGCGCCGACAACGTCTCACCCAGCCAGCGGATCGGCGGCAGGCCGACGCCGCCCGCCACGAGCAGCGCATGCTCGTCCGATGCGGGGCGTCGAAACGGCGTCCCCAGGGGACCTATGAAGTTGATCTCGTCGCCGGGCATGCGCGCATCGAGCCACGCCGTGCCGGGACCGACGACACGTCCCATGATGTCTATCTCAGAGTGACGACCCTTGCGACGCAGGCCACCGATACTGAAGGGGCGCCGCAGGAGGACGCCGGCGGACATGTTCGGTCGCGCCGATGGGGAAACGGGGGAATCCGCGGACGGCTCAGAAGGTGGTGTTGCGCAGAGAATCTGGACGAACTGTCCAGGCGACGCCTCCGGAAAATCATCAACGCGGACCGTCAGTTCGAAATGTTCGCGGCAGGGCATGCGTCGGCGCGTCACGCGACCTTCAAAGATCCCTCGCTGGCGCTGAAGTGGCTCATTCATCGCGCGTATGCTAATGGGTCCGGTTGATCATCGCAGCCGACACGATGTTGTGAAATCACACTGCGACGTGATCGCGCCTGAACCGTGCGCTCCGCGCATCAAAGTGGGCGATGTGTTGCGCCGGGGCGCGCCGATCGTCGCGCGCGGCGGTGGTCCTTGCGACTGAAACACCCTGTGAAGAATGAGCGCGTAAAAAAACCTCAGGCACAGGACAAAGGCCTGTGCCTGAGGAGCGCCACGGCTAGAAGTAGCCGTTAGTCGTGGCGGTTAGCCGCTTGCGAAGGGTCGTGAGTTTCCCCACAACGGTTTTGGACTCTATCAAATCGATGATAGGGTGTCAAACAATCATTGGCTTTTTTTACGCCGCGGATGAGGTTCGTAAATATATGATATTTCATGTTTTATGCGATTTATTCGCCGTTCGATCGTAACTCTCGACGCCCGCTGAGGATGGCGGAGTTCGACGCTGAGCCATCATTGGCTGGCAGTCAATTGGGTAATATTGCCACGTCGTTGACGGCCTGGCCGCCTTGCCGTCGCCGGGCCTGATTGCAGGCATGGCGACGCCGTTGCGGTCGGGCGGGGGCCGGTCTTTTCGATATACGTGCGCAATCGGCGACAGGTTTCCCCAGCCGCTTGAATCCCTCGTCGGGGGGAGTATCTTGCTTGCTCGCGCAGAATCCGCCGGACGCGCCGTCCAGCGATCGTAAGGGTAGAATTCCGCTATGTTTGACGCACTTCAGGACCGGTTCAGCGACGTCTTCCGCAAGCTCCGCGGCCGTGGCCGCATTTCCGAGGAAAATGTGCAGGAGGTCATGCGGGATGTCCGCACGGCTCTCCTCGAGGCCGACGTCCACCTCGACGTCGTCAAGGAATTCACAAAGCGGGTGACGGAAAAAGCCGTCGGCGAGGAGGTCATCAAGACCCTCAAGCCCGACGAGGTCATGGTCAAGATCGTCCACGACGAACTCGTGGGGCTCATGGGGCCCATCGACTCGCGCATTCCGTGGGTCGCCGGCGGACCGACGATCATCCTCATGGCGGGTCTGCAGGGTTCCGGTAAGACGACCACCTGCGCCAAGCTCGCGAAGTACTGCCTCGCGAAAGGCAAGAAGCCGATGATGGTCGCGGCCGACCTGAAGCGACCTGCGGCGATCGATCAGCTTGAGACACTCGGTCAGCAGCTCGATGTTCCCGTCTATACGGAGCGCGATCATCAGAACCCCGTGAAGGTCTGTCGCAACGGCGTGGCCGACGCGAAGAAGAAGCTGCTCGACGTCGTCATCCTGGATACGGCGGGCCGACTCAGCATCGACGAAGAGCTGATGCAGGAAGTGGCCAACATCGCCGGTACGACGCAGCCGCATCAGATCTATCTCGTCCTGGACGCCATGACCGGCCAGGACGCCGTCAACACGGCGAAGCACTTCAACGAGCGGCTCGAGCTGGACGGCGTCATCATGACGAAGTTCGACTCGGACACGCGCGGCGGCGCCATCCTCAGTGTCAAGAGCATCGTTCAGAAGCCGATCAAATTCATCGGTGTCGGCGAGAAGCTCGATCGCCTGGAGGAGTTCCACGCCGAGCGCATGGCCGGCCGCATCCTGGGCATGGGCGACATCGTCTCGCTCGTCGAACAGGCCCAGCAGCAGGTCACGGCCGAAGACGCGGCCAAGCTCGAAGCCAAAATGGCGAAAGGCCAGCTCTCCCTCGACGACTTCATCAGCCAGATGGACAAGGTCATGGGTGGCCGGTCCATGAAAGACATGCTCAAGATGATCCCCGGCGTCGGCAAGATGATGCGCGACACGGATCTCAACATCGATGAGGGCGAGATCCGCCGCATGAAGGCGATCGTCCACTCGATGACGCCGAAGGAGAAGGCCAACCCGAAGATCATCGACGCCTCGCGACGACGTCGCATCGCCCGCGGATCCGGCGCCGCGACGGAAGACGTCAGCGGTCTCTGCAAGCAGTTCCTTCAGGCGCGCGACGTGATGAAGAGCATGGCCGGCATGAGCATGATGGACCGCATGAAGTTCGGTTCACAGTTCGCGCAGATGTCGATGGCCGGTCAGATGCCGCAGGTGAAGGGCAAGGCGAGCCGGCCGAAGTTCAAGCCCGCCAAGCGCGATCGCCGCAAGCAGCGCAAACGCAAGAGCCGCTGACGCGACGCTCTATCGTCGCGCGGCGCGTCGGCGACGCCGGCCGGCGCGGAATGTGAACACACCCAGCAGCGACACTGTCAGCATGGCGGGGCCGATGGCGCCGCAGACGCTCGTCAGGTCGAGCGGCTGCACGGTATTGGCGGGACCGACAGGCGCGAGCGGAACTTCGAAGGCGCCCGTGCGTGTGGCGCAGCTCCGACCCGTCCGGCCCGAGTTCCTGCACTCGGATGAATCCTCGTTGTAATCCAGTGTCCACGTTCCCGAGGCGACGTTGTTCTCGATGACGCCCTCGAACATCATGACGTGGCCCCAGTCGCTTTCCGACATCGCCGTGAATTCGCCGCCTTCGAACGGTTCCCTCGTAATCGAGACGCCGCCCGCAAGGAACTGATGGTCGAAACCGATGACGCCGGGGGTCTCGGGATAACGATCCGTCCCGCCGTAAATGACGCCATCCACCCAGAGGCTGGTGCGACCAAAGTTATCATTGACGACGACGATGAGCGGCCCCGAGAGGTCGCCGCTGTAGGTACCTTCGCCGCGCAGATACGGCAGGGCCTGGGCCCGGGCGACGGACGTGGCGGAAGCGCAGACGGCGATCGCCAGACTGAGACAGCAGACGGTGGCGCGGGATATCGACATCGCAATTCTCTCCTTCATAGACACTGGGTTCCTGACGATCATGGCGACGGATCGGCCCCGAAACGCCGACCAGCCGCCTGCGGCGGTCCATGTCGCCATGCCCGCCACTGGGAATAACCGCCGAAGTGACTTGTCTGCCGCGCAAAATGCCGGAAATTCAGATTCGACGCGGCGGCCGCATTCCCGGACTGAGGCAAGGGCAACAGGTATGGGTGCGGCGCCCGCCAGGCTTGCTCTCATGAAGGCCGGCAGGGCGGGCTACGCCCGTCAGGTTTGCGAGATCGGCTTGAGAATTTGTGAAGTGGCGATTTGCGAATTGTGATGTTTCGCGATTGAGCGCCATCGTGAATCGACCGCGTGGCCCCGCGCCACGGCTCTCAAGCAGTGCGATGGCAACGCGACGTCACAAATACGAGTGACCGTATTCGCGGGAACCAGATCACCAAATCGCAGATCACGAAATCACAAAATCCCCTCGGGTGGCCCACCCGCTTCAGCGGTGGGGGCGCGACGATACGAAGAAGAACGAGCGCCAGTTTCCGAACGAATCACCAAATCGCGCGTCCCTCCCGATGCTGAACCCGCTCGTCGTCGTCCCATCTTTCGATGATGGGTCCATTCCGCCGGAAAGACCGCGCTGTCCGCCGCGGCGATGGGCGATTCCGGTCGAAAACTGGCCGACGTTGCGGCCGCCATGGGCGATTTCGCCGCGAAATGGCCACTAGCTGGACGGTAGTGTCCACTTTTTTTGTGGCAACAAGTGGAGCAATTGCGGTAGCATTCGACGGTGATGGGGCGGGAGGGGGATTCGCGATGGATGTGACGTGGGCAGTCGCGTGATCGCCGGCAGGCGCTTCGACGGTCGGGCACGCACGGGTCGCGCGATGGTTGAGGCCACTTTCGACTCAAGTCTCACAACTTCCTCAGCATTCGTGAGTGTCAAGGAGAGCGGCTGTCCCCTTAGCGTTTCCCGGCGTTGTAGAGACGCGCCGCGGCCCTTTTGTACGGTCCGCGCGGTGGACCAGGGGTCCAGTTGATTGGGGAGTTTCTGGCAATCTAGTGCGGATTGCGGTCGGAGGTTATCGTATTACCCGCGGAGTCGCTGCATTTCCTTCGATCGCGGGTGTGACTCAGGGGCCGGCTTATCGCGGTGTCGTGAGTCTGCACACACACTATTGAACATATTGCGTGTCGCGATTGCCGGCGCGTGGGATGCATGATCACACCAGAACCTTCAATTATGCAAGGTGATTCCGACGCGAACGAAGCCTCCGACGGTCGTCGCTGGCAACGCCACGTCAATGCGCTGATGTCGTGTCACTACGCCAACTTGCAGCATACATATATAGCCATCCCGGACAAGGTTCATGGAGACTTTGGGATAGAGGGATTCTCCACAACAGGCGATGCGTACCAAGCATACGCTGACGACAACTCGGTTAGCGTTGGAGATAGAGCAAGAAAACAGAAGAACAAGATCACGAAGGACCTGAATAAGCTCACGCTAAGAAAGAACCAGAAGGCCCTTTGCAATCTCTTTCAGGGTATTCAGATCTCTCGGTGGCATCTAATCGTGCCCACGTTGGATGACAAATCTGTACTTATTCATGCCCGCAAGAAGGGCGAGCTACTGAGAGAGCAAAAGCTGCCATTTCTGACGGAGGATTTTCAGGCCATCGTACGAACTGCGTCTACCGCGTTTCCAGCCGAGGCGAGACAGTTAGCTCAGGCCGGGATTGTCTACATTCCTGATGGGTATTCTGAATGCACAGACGAAGACCTCGAGGACTTCTCAGTTGCGCGGGCGCAGCAGGTGATAGTCTTGGAGCGGAAGCTCCGCAAGGTACCCAAGCTCGCCGATGACGATGTGCGGGAGAAGGCAAGAAAGGACCTACTGAAGCGATACCTTGACTCCGAGAACCTCATTTCTCAGATTAGATCGTGCTCACCGATTGTTGCTGAGCAAATCATCGTTCAGAGACAGCAACACGCTCGCAATCTTGAAGCGCTTAGTCCCTTCGAGGTTGCTCCAGCTTCACAGATAGTGGCGAATGCCAAGGAGAGGTTTGAACAATCGCTTGCGCCACTTTTGAACTCTCCAAATTCGACTCTGATCAACATAATCGCTACGGGGGCAATAGGACTCTGGCTACTCGAATGCCCGCTGGACTTTCCTGAGGTGCCGAATGGATGACATAACAACACAAGCTATTCTCGAGTCCCCTTGCATATTCACGAAGCGACCGGCCGCTATTCATCCAGATCTTAGGCCATTACGCCGAGTCGTCATTCTCTTACTCCTTATCGATGCATGCCGCGCTAGCGTTGCAAACCTTGAGCAGCTGCACGTGCTGGACTGGGCAATACGGAACGCTGAATCCCGCCAGAGGCTACTGGAGTTTCTTCTCGGAATCCGAGCACCCGAGGCTGCGATTGTGAGGTTCGACCCGTCGCTCGATCGCGCTGTTTGCCTAGCAGTTGGAGCGGATTTGGTCAGCGTTGCGCAAAAGAGCCGCAACGGGAAGGGACTACCGGATTTCCGAATCTCGATAACGCCGCAGGGGAGGAAAGCCCTCGACGGTCTGGCTCCCGATACTCTCCCAATAGAGCGGGCGTTCTTGAGGTCATTGCCGAATCGGCTCACGCAGTCGGATGTGAGCGCCTTATTCGAATGGGGAAACCAAGGATGAGTCTGCGAATTCGAGCCCTGCAAATCCGTGTGATAACGGAAAAGGGACCCTTCGGTATCAACCTTCGGTTCAATGAAGGGCTCGTTGTCCTCCAAGGGGAGAACGCGAGCGGTAAGTCCACGTGCCTTGCTGCGATCCTCTACGCACTCGGTCTGGAGGGTATTTGCATTCGAGGACAAGACAGCCCGTTTCCTGAGGCGATAACCGACAGAATCCATGACGGCGAAAGTTGGCTCGCAGTTCTTGAGTCCCATGTCCATTTGGAATTCGAAGTTGGCCAGCAAGAGATCTACTCAGCGACGCGGGCTGCGACTGGAAGCAAAGAGCAGCGCCAGCTAATCACTGTATTCTCTGGCCCGATCCTGTCTTCCCCTAATGGTGCGTACGCGAGGCGAGATTTCTTCGTTCGGATTCCGCGCGCGGCGCAATCGGAATCCGGATTTCACTACTTCCTCGCCGATGCGTTGGGCCTGCGGCTTCCCAAGGTGCCGAAGTACGATGGTGAGCCTGTGCCGCTTTACTTGGAGGCTCTGTTTCCACTCGTCTTTGTTGACCAGTTGCGAGGGTGGACGGGGCTTGCAAGTAGAATGCCAACACATTTCGGTATCATTGATTTGTGGACGAGTGTGATCGAGTACCTCTTGGCCCTTGACATTCAAGCCAATGCTCTAAAGCGGCACGAACTGAGGAACGAGGCTGACCAATTAAGAAGGAGTTGGTGTGAGAAGGTGCGAGACTTTGAACGCGCGACGGAGGAGATCGGTACGCTAATGCAAGGCGTGGAACGCGAGCCGATGGCGGATTGGCCTCCTCGCCCAACTCCCCTGCTCCTAGTGACTGAAGGAGAGGAGTGGATCGCAATCGAAAAAGCTCTGCGCTCGAGGCGGCGTAGGCTTCGCGGGTTGTCTGAGAAGGAGATTCCGCGGATTAAGAACGTGGCTATCGAACTCCGGGACGAAGTCTTCAATGCTGAGAGAGACCTAGACCGCCTGGAAGCACAGCAACTCACATTGGCGCGCGAGATAAGGGCTGAGTCCGAGCAGCTCGAAGCTATAAATGTGCGTATTGAGGCTCTCCAAGAGGATCGAAGAAAATACAAAGATGAACAGAAGCTCCGTCGTCGCGGCGCGCCTGGAAATCTAAGACTGATTAGCCAGACATGTCCGACATGCAAGCAATCGCTAAAAGACTCGCTGCTCCCGCAAGACACTGCAGGTGAGCCAATGAAGCTTGAAGATAACTTGCGCTTCGTTGAGGGGCAGATTGGCCTTTTCGAGGAGCTTCGAAAGGAATCGACGAAGCTCGTCGCGACAAAGCGGGCGCGACTCAATGCACTCCAGCGCAAGGTCGCAGACCAAGCGCTAGTCCTCAGGGACCGGCGACGCGCGTTCCGAGGGGACGCCGAGGCGCCCTCCGTCGCAGCAATACGCGAGCGGCTTCTGGAGGAAGATCGAACACGTCGATTGGAGGGGATGTCGACGCGATTCGAGAAACTACTTGCTGACTTGGCATCCATCTCGGCCCTCTGGCGGCAAAACCAGGGCGCGCTCAAGTCCGTGCAACAAGCGAACCTGTCCGAGGGCGACGAGAAGAAGCTAGCTAGGATCGAGCGTTCTGTGATAGGGCAGTTAAGGGAGTATAATCTCAAGAGCTTCGAGCCGGAGAAGATCGTAATATCGAGGGAGAATTACCGCCCGACGCGAGACGGAGTGACTTTGCCGTCGGCTGTCCAAATGTCGGCAAGCGACTCGGTGCGCCTGATTTGGGCTTATTTGGTTGCGCTGCTGGAACTAGCACGCGAAGAATCGACAAATCACCCAGGGTTGCTCATCTTCGACGAACCGCAACAGCAACACATGAGGGAGATTAGCTTCGCTGCCCTCCTAGGAAGGGTTGCGCCCTCCAAGGCAGCAAACCAGCAGGTCATAATCGCGACAAGTGAGGACTCCGATTCGTTGTCACGGATGCTCGATGGAATCCCAAGCCAAATCATCCCACTCCCAGCGCTGGCTCTTCAACCGATGAGCTAGTATGCAATTGTTCGAATTCGGCCATCTCGTGTCAGTTGAATCACGTTGTGTTCGCATCGTGGCCAGCCGGATCCCATCCGCTAACGACGAACGTACAGTATTTTTCCAACTGGCGCTGACACGCCTTGTCTTTGGTGCGCACGAAACGCTCGCATCCTTGTGAACGCTCGGGGGGCTATGGCGGGCTTATCCAACAGTGTTCAGTCTTCGCGAGGGACAGCACCTCGCTCGCCCGTCGTGCGGACCCACAACGGCGGGCCGCGCTGCCAAGTCGACGGCGAAGCCCAGGCCGACGCCAACATTCACATTCACAGGGCCGATCGAAAAATTCCCCAGTCAAAATCCCCCCAATGCCCTCCTACCCCCGCGGTCCCAAGTCCACCTGGCAAAAACAGGTCAACGATCTCGTCGCCCAGGCCGAGGCCGGCGGCGTCGAGGCGGTCCATGCGCTGTTGAACTGGTTGCAAAACCTCAACTGGCCTGGCGCCGGGGGAATCGTGACGATGTCTGTTTCGCCCCTTCAGGGCTGAATCAGATCTTCAATCGGGAACCCAGGGTTGCGCTTCGTCCGCTTTGCGGACTTCGCTTCACCCTGGGCTGGCGTGTTGCACGCCTTTGGCGTGCGTTGCGCCGTTGGGCGTTCGGCGGTGTGTCGGCGCGCATAGGGTGATCTGGGTTTGGGGCGTCGGCGTTATGGGGAGTTGAATTTCCTGGAGCGTGGCAGCGCATGTGGGGCGAGGTTCGGCGCGTCGGCGCGTTCGGGTTGGATGAGCGTGTTGCGAAGGATCGTGACGACCTGTATTTCGCCCCCTCAGGGCTGAATCAGATTTTCAATCTGGAACCCAGGGTTGCGCTTCGTCCGCTTTGCGGACTTCGCTGCACCCTGGGCTGGCGTGTTGCACGCCTTTGGCGTGCGTTGCGCCGTTGGGCGTTTCCGTGAGGCGTGATTTGGTTGCGAGTTGCAGCGCCGGATGCCTCTATTGCGTCGACGTTGTTCGGGACAACATGAAATCGACAAACGACTTGTTGAGGAATCGCGCCTCGCCGGCTGGCGTGATCTCGACCATGGCAAAACCCGCGGGCGCCGCGAATCCGAAACAGTAGCCTTGATAGTCGTCGCCGATCAGGATGATCTTTCCGAGATGGCCCCTGGGACCGTATATGTCGGGCGCCGGTGTCGGTCCGCTGAACAACTGCAAGGTCTCGAATTCTCCCCAGCCGATTTCGGAAAGAAACAGAAGATAGTCCTCTGGGATCCCGGCGTGTTGGCGCCGAATGATCTCGCACGCGCTCGTTGAGATGGGCGATATTGACGCGCCCGCGACGATGGTATCCCGGAGTTGTTCCCAATTGATCATCGCATCCGCCCGCCAGGGAAGCCGACGACTCGGCGTGTTGCGCCATTGAAAGCGATGGGACGATGTCCCGGCAACCTCAAAGGAGTGAACCGCCGCAAATCAAAAGGGACGCCCAGTCCGACCACAATCATATGACGGGCGGCGTCGAAGCCGACTGGCCGCTGAACGGCGCTATCGACTTTGCCAACAATCATCGATTGCCCCGTTTGGATTATGGCGGAGATTTGTCGCGACCTTTGTTTGGCCCCTTCAGGGCTGAATCAGATTTTCAATCGGGAACCCAGGGTTGCGCTTCGTCCGCTTTGCGGACTACGCTGCACCCTGGGCTGGGGTGTTGCACGCCTTTGGCGTGCGTTGCGCCGTTGGGCGTTCGGCGGTGTGTCGGCGCGCATAGGGTGATCTGGG